>Ga0307440_1000004_pt1 | contig 101610 bp, 97 predicted proteins | sample SalMarWE160410MG_FD_202150 | JGI IMG/M metagenome (GOLD analysis project Ga0307440, IMG submission 202150) | Salt marsh sediment microbial communities from the Plum Island Ecosystem LTER, Massachusetts, United States - WE1604-10 | ecosystem: Environmental > Aquatic > Marine > Intertidal zone >...
GGTGGCCAGAATAGAGGTCGAGACCGCGGATATTGAAAGGCTCATCCATCGAAAAACAAGAGCGGCCATCGTAAAGGAATTGAGAAAAATCGGTTTCGCCCATGTAGCGGTGGATCTTGAGGGGTATCGGCAGGGGAGTTTGAACCGGGCATTGGATATTTAACGTTTGAGTGTTCAGCGTTCAGTATTCAGATTTGCTCATAGTATTCCCTATAATTGTCCTTGCTGAACTCTGAACCCCTGAACACTGAACACTCATTTTTGCTTGGAATAGGCCAGCGACGCGCGGATAAATTCCCTGAACAAGGGGTGAGGATCCCTGGGGCGGGATTTGAATTCAGGATGGAATTGACACCCGAGAAACCACGGATGATCCTTGATTTCGACAATTTCCACCAGTTCAGCGTCCGGCGAGGTTCCGCTGATGACCAGCCCTTTTTCTTCAAGCCGGTCCATAAACGCATTGTTGAACTCATACCGGTGGCGATGGCGCTCGGAAATGTCCGAAACACGGTAAGCTTTGCGGGCAAGCGTGCCTTCTTTGATCATACACGGGTAAGCGCCAAGGCGCATGGTTCCACCCTTATCTGACGTGATGTCCCTTCTCTGAACGGTTCCGGTTTTCTCATCATACCATTTTGTCATCAGATATATCACCGGATACGGCGTATTTTTATCGAACTCCTGGCTGTGGGCATTGGAAAGGTCTGCTGCGTGGCGCGCAAATTCTATGACGGCAATCTGCATGCCGAGACAGATGCCGAAATACGGCACTTTGTTTTCTCTGGCGTACCGGGCTGCGCAAATCTTGCCTTCGATGCCGCGGGACCCAAAGCCGCCGGGGATCAGGATGCCGTCAACATCTTTTAAAAATTCCGCGCAATTGTTGTGCTCGATCTTTTCAGAATCAACAAATTTAAGATTCACACGGCAATCATTGGGTATTCCCCCGTGACGAAGGGCCTCATTCAAACTCTTATAAGATTCCGTTAAATCGACGTATTTTCCGACAATGGCGATGGTCACTTCCGATGAAGGCTCTTTAAGGCGTCTGACGATGTCCTCCCAGTCATCGAGTTTGGGCGCCCGGGTCCAGATGTTCAGCTTTTCCACAATTTTCTGGTCCAGGCCCTCTTTGTGGAATACCAGGGGAACTTCATAAATGCATTCCACATCTTTTGCCGTGATGACTTCGTCGACGTTGACGTTGCAAAACAGGGCGATCTTTGCCTTGATTTCTTTGGGCAGATATTTATTGGTCCGGCAGAGAAGGATATCCGGCTGAATACCGATACTGCGTAACTCTTTTACGCTGTGTTGGGTTGGTTTTGTCTTCACTTCTCCGGCGGTATTGATATAAGGGACCAGGGTGAGATGGATATACAAGGCGTTTTCCTTACCGACATCCGCCCTGAATTGCCGGATCGCTTCCAGAAATGGAAGACTTTCTATATCACCGACGGTTCCGCCGATTTCAACGATGACGATATCTACGGAATCCGCCACCAGTTTGATGCTTCTTTTAATTTCGTCGGTGATATGGGGAATCACCTGAACCGTTCCGCCAAGGTAGTCTCCTCGCCGCTCTTTGGTGATGACCGAGTAGTATATTTTCCCGGAGGTGAAGTTGTTATCCCGGTTCAATCCAGCATGGGTAAAACGTTCGTAATGACCGAGATCCAGATCTGTTTCCGCCCCATCATCCGTGACATATACTTCTCCATGCTGGAAAGGGTTCATGGTTCCGGGATCGACATTGATATATGGGTCGAGTTTCTGAATGGTTACGGTAAGTCCCCGGCTTTCAAGCAACGCTCCGATGGCTGCGGAAGCCAGTCCTTTGCCCAAAGATGACAGCACGCCGCCGGTGATAAATATAAATTTTGTCTTATGATCCATATCGCACCCTTTTTCTCAGAATGTTGCAATTCGAAGATGATTTACTATTTATATATTTTCTTGAACTCCTCGATGGTTTTTTGAACTTCATCCATACCCTCTTTGGCCCCTTTTTCGGGTTCAGAAAGCGCCTGTTGTGGATATTGTGATTTAAGTTGTTGGATGTCAAAGATGTCGGCCGGGAAACTAGGGTTCACCTTGATGTCCTGTGCGTAAATCTCACGGACCAGACTACCGTTGAAAAAAAACTCGATATGCATGGGATACCAGGCATGATTCGATTCCTGCCAGTTGCGATACAACACTTCCAGGCGTTGTGTGGGCCGGCGTGTCATGATCCATCGGATAGGACGGAAGGTATTTTTATCCAACCATACTTGCGGTGTGTCTTCATTGGGATATTGGGCGCCTACAACATATGCCATTTTGTCCTGAAATCGTCCGAGACTCGAAATCTGAACGTTCACACCTAAATCCAATAGTTGTTTCTGAAGAGAGTTATTGGATCTGAAAAGGAGAAGATCCGTATAACGATCATAGGGATTATCGGATTCGTCGGATATTTTTCCGTCAACAACTGTTATAACACCGTCTTTGGACAAGACGTGAATCCTTTGAATCTTTTTTGAATCAATGTCTGAACGAAACGTTCCGGGAAAGACGAACTTTAAGGTTTCATTAAATTCAGCCAGACCGGTTTCCGAATCATTATCATAAACCAACAGTTTTTGGGTGACCAGAAGCCGATCTCCGCTCCCGAGATGCTGGGTCATTTGGTCCAGAAGATAAGGTCCGGGCAGCACGTAGGCATTCAGAGCGGTATGGCCGAACGCCAGTATTGCGAAACAGAAAAAAACAGCCCATGATTTTTTTAAAAAATAATGCATCCCAACGTATACTGCCACCGCCTTTTTTGAAATTTTTACACGAGATCTTTGCAAAACTCCTCTACAGTAACGCATCTTCAAAAACGGCGGCTTCTCCGAGTTCTTCTTCAATCCGCATCAACTGGTTGTATTTGGATATCCGATCGCTTCTGGACATGGAACCGGTTTTTATCTGACCACCGCTGACGCCCACTACAAAATCTGAAATAAAGCTATCTTCTGTTTCGCCGGATCTGTGAGATATAACGGTGGTGTATCCGGCCTGTTTTGCCAGCTCGATGGTATCGAGGGTTTCGGTGACCGTTCCGATTTGGTTCAATTTGATCAAGATGGAATTGGCAATGCCGCTTTCGATGCCTTTGTTAAATATCTTGGGGTTCGTGACAAAGATATCATCGCCGACAATCTGGATGGAACCTTCCAACCGATCGGTCATTAAGGCCCAGCCCTTCCAATCCTGTTCAGCCAGGCCGTCTTCGATGGAAAGAATCGGGTATTTATCGACAAGATTCTGATAATAGTCAATCATCGCTTCAGCAGTCAATTTCTTGTTTTCAGATCGAAGGACATACTTTCCTTTTTGGTAAAACTCGCTGGCCGCTGGATCCAGTGCCAACCCGATATCTTTACCCGGGGTATAACCTGCGGATTCGATGGCGCTGATGATAAATTGGACAGCTTCTTCATGGGAAGCGAAATCCGGGGCAAAGCCGCCTTCATCTCCCACGGCGGTACTGAGATTTTTCTTTTTGAGTATCTTTTTTAAGCTGTGAAAGGTTTCCGCCGCCATCTGGACAGCCTGGGTAATGGATTTGGCACCCACGGGCACGATCATAAATTCTTGAATGTCCAGGTTGTTGGCGGCATGAGCGCCGCCGTTGATGACGTTCATCATGGGGAGGGGCAGTCGTCTGGCATTGATGCCACCCAGGTATCTGTAAAGGGGCATTCCAAAGGCCTGTGCCGCGGCCCTGGCCGCCGCCATGGATACGCTGAGGATGGCGTTTGCTCCGAGACTCGATTTGTTGGCGGTACCGTCAAGTTTAATCATGGCATTGTCCAATGCGATTTGATCCGCGGCATCCATGCCGCGAACGGCAGGCGCAATTTTATCCATCACGTTCTTGACGGCCGTGACAACGCCTTTGCCGCCGAATCTCTTTGATCGCTTGTCACGAAGCTCCAAAGCTTCTCGTTTTCCTGTAGAAGCGCCGGAAGGGACTGCAGCGCGGCCAACAGCGCCACAGGAAACATAGACGTCGGATTCAATAGTGGGATTGCCTCTGGAATCGAGAATTTCTCTTGCTTTGACTTCAATGATTTCGGTCATGTTCCCCTCCTGTGAATGTTTTACTTCAATTGAGCCGTTACACTCAATTGTGAGTGTTTTATTCTCCGTTTGGCAAATGAATGGCCATAACGGATAACGCCCAATCTGATTTTGAATCGATCAGGCTGCTATTAAGATGGTTTTGCGATGGAGTGCCAGGGCATGCAATGTCCCGTTCCGCGTGTACAGATTGCAACTTGACAATTTGGCAATAAATGTTACTCTTGTAAACATTTATTGTCAAGAAGCACAACGACGATATCTTTTCCGACATTGGATTTTTAACCTGAAATAGGCGGAACACTCGAATCAAGTTATTATGCAACATTCAGATGTATATGAAAATGCCCATCTTGTGGTGGCGGCGATCAGGATATTCACACATCAAAATTCAAGACATCCTTCCATTGACGAAATTTGTCGAGTCCTATCTGTTTCTTTGGAACAAGGCAACTTGATATGCAAAAAATTAAAGGATATGGGAATCGTCGATGTAATTGAAGGCGCCTACGAAAATCATTTTTTTATCAAAGACCATTTAAAAATAGAAGAAATTCCAAAGGATAAAAAGGAAGACAAACTCGAAGACGCCCTTAAAAAATTTAAGGATTCAAGAAAAGATTTTTCTAAAGAGATCGAATCGTTTCAAGTGAAGCAGGCCAAAAAGCAACAAGCCCTTTTTGCCGAACTGGAAGAAAAATTGAAAAAAGGTTCGGATAAACCCAAATCAACGCCTGAATAGACCTGCCCTGTAAATGTTCACCCGCACATCTTTCCAATTCAACGAAAATGCATCTGTAAATATATCACCATATCGTGATATCGTGCTTTTTCAAAACCCACACGAATTGGAATCATTTTTTGATAGACTCTTTAAAACGATCTTGATATTCATCCACATCACTGCGTGATTCACGCACCATTTTTTTAAGTTTTTTAGGGAAAGGATTTTTATCAAATGCGAAATATTATTCTGACAGGCACAATGATGCTGTGTATATTAACTGCGGGAATCGGATGGACCGCTGAAAAAAGACAAAAGGAGAATCCCGTGTATGTCATTCAAACAACACTTGGGGATATTGAGGTGGAACTGTTTCAGGACGAAGCGCCGAAGACCGTCGCCAATTTTATCGGTCTGGCCGAAGGCACCAAGGAATTTGTAGACAGCAAGACCGGAAAAAAGGTGAAACGGCCCTTTTACGACGGTCTTATTTTTCACCGGGTGATCAGGAATTTCATGATCCAAGGCGGCTGCCCGCTGGGTAATGGACGGGGAGGCCCCGGGTATGTCTTTGACGATGAAATCGATGCCAAAGCCTTGGGGTTGGATAAGATAAAAGCATATGATCCTCAAAAAGGGCCGCATCGATTTTTGACGATTCGCAGCGAAGAGGAGTTTCAGCGAAACCTGCTCATACCGCTGTTTCGAAAAATGAATATCAATTCGCAAAAAGAGCTCGATCAAAAAAAAGATGAAGTTGACGCCAGGCTCGAAAGCCTGACCCTTATGGAAGCTTACGAAAATATGGGCTATGTCTATTCTGAAAATGGATCAAAGCATGCGCCGGTTCGAGGGTCTCTGGCCATGGCCAATGCAGGCCCCAATACCAACGGCTCACAGTTTTTCATTAATCTGGTGGACACGGACTGGCTCACCGGCAAACATACCGTGTTCGGGAAGGTGGTCAAGGGGATGGATGTGGCAGACAAGATCGGGGCGGTCAAAGTCGATTCGCAAAGCAAACCGGTTAAGGATGTGAAAATAATTTCCATTCGTCGGAAGACGGCGTCCTAATTATCGTTTATGGGTTGATATCAAACCTTAGCTTGCTTTTGGGAGGATTAAAATGGGATTTAGCCTCATGGAAGGAAATGAAGCCGTGGCCTGGGGAGCGGTGGCTTCCGGATGCCGTTTTTTTGCCGGGTATCCCATCACGCCGGCGACAACCATCTTCAACACCATGCTCAAACTGCTGCCGCCGCTGGGTGGCGTCTGCCTTCAGGGGGAAGACGAAATCGCTTCCATGGGGTATTGTTTGGGAGCCTCCATGGGGGGGATGAAGGTCATGACCGCCACCTCGGGACCGGGTATCAGCCTGTACAGCGAGCATATATCCTTTGCCATCGGCAGTGAAATTCCCATTGTCATTGTGGATGTCCAACGGCTGGGTCCTTCCACCGGTTCGGCCACCCGGGGGGCTGACGGCGATATCCAGTTTTTGCGATGGGGAAACAGCGCGGGATTGCCGGTCATTGTACTGGCGCCTGTGGATGTCGGAGACTGCTACTTTCTCACCGTCAATGCCTTTAACCTCGCCGAAGAATTCCGGTGCCCGGTCTTTATCGCCTCCAACAAAGAGATTGCCATGACCCGGGAAAATGTGGATCTGGATGCCATTGACCTCCCGGAGATTTATCAACGCCCGGGGCCGCCGGACGGGAAGCCGTTTATGCCGTTTGAAGCGCCCTCGGATAACAGCGCGCCTTATTTTTTACCCATCGGCGGCGATGTGATCGTTCGCCAGACGTCTTCGACCCACGGGGCCGACGGCTACATCACCACCGATTCCGCTGAAATCGCCCGGATCCAGGATCGGCTCGGCAACAAGCTGCACTCAGCCGTAAAACGGTTCAGTTTCCACGAATTCTATCCCGAAGAAGAAGCGGATACGCTGGTTTTGACCTATGGAATTACGGCCCGGGCGGCCCGTGACGTGTATCGTGAAAAAAAACACAGCGGCAAACCGGTTTCCCTTCTGATTCAAAAAACCCTCTGGCCGGTTCCTGAAGCACTGATCCGGGAAAAAGCCGAACATGTTCAACGGGTGGTGGTGGCGGAGATGAATCTTGGCCAGTATGTCAGGGAAATACAGCGAATCCTGCCGGATAAGACCGTCGATTTTTTGGGGCGGATGGACGGCCGGCTGATATCTCCGCAGCAGATCATGGAGGCCATAGACCATGCATAGTTTACTCAATGCCGACAGACCCCCGGTTTTCTGTCCCGGGTGTTCCCACGACCGTATAACCCGGGCACTTGACCGGGCTCTTTTGGATATGGGGCTTAAAGGGGAGGATCTTGTGATCGTCAGCGACATCGGGTGTTCCGGTCTTTTCGATACTTTTTTCAACACCCATGCCTTCCACGGCCTGCACGGCAGGGCATTGACCTACGCCACAGGTTTGAAAATGGCCCGGCCGGAACTGAACGTCATCGTGACCATGGGAGACGGTGGACTGGGCATCGGCGGCGCCCATGTGCTTTCCGCATGCCGGCGCAATCTCGATGTGACCCTGCTGGTTTTGAACAACTTCAATTTCGGAATGACCGGCGGCCAGTTTTCGGCAACCACCCCCGACACCGCCCGGGTGGGATCCGGTTTTCTCAACCAACTGGAACGCCCTCTCGATGTCTGCCGGGTGGCGACATCGGCAGGCGCCGCCTATGCTCAGCGATGCTCGAGTTATGCGAAAAATCTTTCCAAAGAAATTGAAAGTGCCGTTCGCTTCGAAGGGTTTTCAATTCTCGATATTTGGGGGATATGTCCGGGACGCTACACAAAACGAAACCGGCTGACGCCGCAGATCATCGAAGAATCCCTTGCTCAAATGCCGTCGGTCAAGGCCCCGATTCCTGAAAATCAAAGGGAAGAATACGGCCGCCATTACAGGAATCTGGCGTCCGAATTGCGGCCGGTTCCGCCTCCCAAGAAGATTGAAGCGCAATTTGATCCCCCTGAGCGACAAAGAAAGGACGTGATGATTCTGGGCAGCGCCGGTCAGCGGATTATCACCGCCGGAGAGATTTTGTGCCTGGCAGGCCTTTTCGCCGGGCTTCAAACCACCCAGAAAAACGAGTACAACATTACCGTGCTCAGAGGACCCTCCATCACGGAAGTCATTTTCTCTCCCGACAAGATCGGTTACACGGGCATCCGCCGGCCGGATGTCGTGTTGGCTTTGAGCCGGGAAGGGGTGGCGCGGCGAAAGGCTGTTTTTGATTCCCTGGACAACACCGCCCTGGTTATCCAGGCCCCCGGGGTTGCGGTTCCTTCCTGTAAGGCAAAGATCCATACCGCCGACTTTAAATCACAAAAAATAAAATCCGATGACTGGGCCCTTGCCGCCCTTGCGGTTCTGGCTAAAATGAACCGGGTCGTCCATACCGAAATGCTGACAGCCGCTCTCAAGTTCAGGTTCAAGAATAAAATTTTGGCATCTTCTCTCGAACTCGTCGAACGGGTCAAAATAGACTGAATAAGCAACAAAGAAAAGAAAAGTTTTGAAATGGTTTCTATTATAAAATCTGGCTGAGAAAAAGTTTGGTTCGGTCATGCTGGGGGTTTTCGAAAAATTCTTCGGGGGTGTTTCCTTCGACGATCTGGCCGAAATCCATAAAAAGGACCCGGTGGGCCACACTCTTGGCGAACCCCATTTCATGGGTGACCACGATCATGGTCATCCCTTCTTTGGCCAGATCGATCATAACGTCTAAGACCTCCTTGATCATTTCAGGATCCAGGGCGGAGGTGGGTTCATCAAAAAGCATGACTTTTGGATTCATGCATAGACTCCTGGCAATGGCGACCCGCTGCTGCTGGCCGCCGGACAATTGACCGGGATATTTTTGGGCCTGTTCGGCAATATGCACCTTTTCCAGGTAATACATGGCGTTCTCTTCGGCTTCTTTCTTCGGCGTTTTTCTCACCCATATGGGACCTAAAGTCAGGTTTTCTAGGATACTCAGGTGGGGAAAGAGATTGAAATGCTGGAATACCATGCCGACTTCCATACGAATTTTTTCGATATTTTTGATATTGCTGGTCAGTTCAATGCCATTCACCACGATGCGTCCCCGCTGGTGTTCTTCCAGACGGTTGATGCAGCGGATGAGCGTCGATTTCCCGGATCCTGAAGGGCCGCAAATGACGATGCGTTCCTGTTTATGTACGGTGAGATTGATCCCCTGAAGGACATGAAAGTCACCGAACCATTTATGCATATCGATGATCTCTATGATGAGTTCATCGGGCAGGCTTTGTTCCGAAATGGCTGAGGATTCTTTGTCCATAAGAACTTAATTTCCCCTTGATAATTCTTTTTCCAGCTTTCTACTGTAATTCGACATGGAAAAACAACCCAAAAAGTAAATAATGGCCACAAAAAGATAGGCTTCTCTGCTGAATCCCATCCACTCCGGGTTGGAAAGGACCGTTTGGGTGGTTTTGAGTAAATCGTACAGCGCAATGATCACCACCAGGGAGGTGTCTTTGAAGGCGGATATGAGAATGCTGACGGTCGGCGGGATAACGATTTTGAGTGCCTGGGGCAAAATAATCCGGCGCATGGTCAGATAATAGTTCAGTCCCAAAGATTCGGCCGCCTCATACTGTCCCCGGGCCATCGCCTGCAATCCGCCCCGAACCACTTCTGCGATATAAGCGGCGGTGAACATGATAATGGCAATCTGGGCCCTAAGAATCTTGTTGATGGTAACCCCTTCAGGCAGGAATAACGGAAAGATAATCGATGCCATAAACAAAAGACTGATAAGCGGAACCCCTCTGATCATTTCAATGTAGACAATGCAAAGCGTTTTTACGGCAGGCATTTTGGACTGACGTCCCAGCGCCAGAACGACGCCCAGAGGATATGCCGCGGTGAGCCCGAAAACAGACAGCAGCAGTGTCAACAGCAATCCTCCCCACTGGGTGCTGTCCACCGATTTAAGTCCGAAAAGACCGCCCTTTAAGAGCAGGCCCATGATAACAAGACCTGCGATCCAGGAATACGCCAGGGATTTATTCCAGTGTTTGCGATTCTGGCTGAAAAAAAGCAGGACAAAGAGCATGATCATGGCCAAAAGGGGCCGCCACTGAAGATTGTAAGGAAAAAACCCGAAGATGATAAACCGGTAATTATGTGGAATAATCGACCAGCAGGCGCCGGTTGCGTGGCGACATGCCTGTCCGGTGGTATTCCATACGCTGTCGATGAAGGCCCAGCGAATAAAAGGCGGAACGGTTTTCAGCAGAAAAAATATCGATACCACCGTCAAAACGGAATTGAACCAGCTGTTAAACAGGTTGGACCTTATCCAGCCGATAACACCGACATGGACGACCGGCGGTTGAATTTCCTCTTTTCGGGATGGTTTTGCAATATTTGCCATGATTTTAGCTATCGTTCCACCAAAGCTGCTTTTTTATTATACCAGTTCATAATGACCGATGTGAGCAAACTGAAAATAAGGTACAACACCATGATCAGGGCCACCCCCTCGATGGCCTGACCGGTCTGATTGATGGTCGTGTTGGCAACGGATACAAAATCCGGATACCCGATGGCCACCGCCAACGTGCTGTTTTTGGTCAGGTTCAACATCTGGCTGGTCAGCGGCGGAATGATCACCCGAAGGGCCTGGGGCAAAATCACCAGGTTGAGCACCATACCGGGCCTGAGCCCAAGGGCCATGGCAGCCTCGGTTTGTCCTTTGCTAACGGACTGAATTCCCGCCCTGACGACTTCTGCGACAAATGCGGCCGTATAAAGGACAAGTCCCAGCAGCAGGGAAATAAACTCCGGGGAAAAGGTCATGCCGCCGGTGAAATTAAAACCGACCAGCTTCGGCGCACTCAATGCGGTGGGCGCGCCCGCCAGCCACCATGTTGCCAGAGGAAGCCCGAGCAGTATGACTGCGGAAACCCGAAATATCGGAAAGAGTTGTCCGGTTTGTTCCTGGCGTTTTTTTGCCCACCGGCGGATAAGATAAACGATAACACAGCCGGCCAAAAAGGCTATCGCCATATAACCATGTGCCGGGTCAGCCTTTGGAACGGTAAACGTAACCCCGCGATTGCATAATAAAAGCCCCGGCAGCGGATGAAGGGCATGCCGGGGAGTTGGAAGGGTTGTGTAAAAAAGAGAATACCAGAAAAACAGCTGCAAAAGCACCGGTATATCCTGGAACACTTCAATGAAAATCGCCGCCAGTTTAGATAGCAGCCAATTGGTTGAAAGCCGGGCCACGCCGATAAACGTGCCCAGTATGATCGTGATGATAATACCGATAAACGAGACGTATAAGGTATTTAACGCGCCGACAATGAGGGCTCGGCCGTAGGTACTGGCCGCAGAATAACGGATCAGGGATTCGCCGATTTCAAAAGAAGATGCTTTATGGAGAAAACCTAATCCCGTGGCAATGTTTTGTTTTTTAAGATTATGTAATGTGTTGGAAATGAGATAATATGCCAGTAACCCCACCATGCAAAGGGTGATGAACTGAAAAAAGATCGCTCTCTTTTTGGGGTCAAGCCAGAATGGCACTTTTTCAGATGCGGTATCGTTCACAATATTTAACTGCCGAGAGTCAGTTTATTTTCAAAACATGAGACAATACAGTCCGGCAATGACAGATAAAAAAGGTGCCCTTTTAAGGGCACCTTTTTTATATAATCTATTATTTGAAAGGAGCGGAGTACATCAAGCCGCCGTGGGTCCACAGGGCATTCAAGCCGCGTTCGAGTCCAAGAGGGGTATTGACGCCCACGTTGCGCTCGAAGATTTCACCGTAATTTCCCACCTGTTTAATGATGTTGTATACCCACTTATCACTCAGTCCCAGATCTTTACCCAGGCCCGGGGTGACACCCAGGAAGCGCTGGATTCCGGGATCTTTGCTCTTGAGCATCGCATCGACATTCTTGGAGGTAATGCCGTATTCCTCGGCCTGTATCAGGGCCATCACCGTCCAGTTGACAATAGCGTACCACTGATCGTCGCCCTGGCGTACCACCGGCGCCAATGGTTCTTTGGAGATCGTTGCAGGGAGCATTACATAGTCTTTGGGATTGGGGGCGATAGACCGTTGAGCCGCCAATTGAGATCTATCGGAAGTCAGCACGTCGCAGCGACCGGCAAAAAATGCTTTGCTCAGTTCGGTGGTCGATTCGATGACCACCGGCTTCCATTTCATTCCATTTTTTCGAAAAAAGTCTGCCGCATTCATTTCCGTGGTGGTTCCGGGCAGGACACATACGGTGGCGCCCGACAGTTGCTTGTCACTTGTGATGCCCGATTTTTTCGGTACCAAAAACCCCTGACCGTCGTAAAAGTTGACGTGAGCGAAAAGCAGACCGTTTGCGGCTGTCCGGGTCAGGGTCTGGGTGGTATTTCGGCAAAGAACGTCAATTTCTTTGGACTGAAGGGCGGGCAGGCGCTGGACGGCAGTGAGCGGGACATATTTGACCTTGTTCGCATCGCCGAATACCGCGGCTGCGATGGCCTTGGCCGTATCCACGTCCAGGCCTTTCCATACGCCCTTCTCATCCGGCATGCTGAAGCCGAAAACGCCGCCGTTGACGCCGGCCTTGACAAATCCGGCTTTCTGAACATCCTGAAGCGTTCCCGCGACAGCCATCGGCGCGGTGACCATCAGAAGTGCCAGTACGATTGCCACACCTATCTTGATAGATTTCATTCTTCGTACCTCCTTTTCGGTTTAAGATTCATTCCAAACATTTACCGACTTCGCTTTTTTAACTATTGCCACTACCGTTTAATACTATAAGATTTATCAAAATTAGGATTTTCGGTCGAGACCAAGGCGAGGCCAAGACTCAACCCGCAGGCATACTCAAGTATGTCGAGAACTTGAGACGAGGGCTCAACGCCGATATCGGACAAAAAGACTTTTTTGAGATGTCTTCTAATTTCATACCATAGATATGATGTATTGCAAGAAAAATCAATTTGCCGCAATTGCTCAAAGCACCTTTAAAGGGGCATTCATTTTAATCGGAAATCGACCGCTTTTACCTGAAGAAGAAAATCGTGCCGATGCCGGTTGAAAAAATCCTTTACCAATTTTCAGGATAAAGTCCCATGGATCAGGACGTTTTCCTATCAAAATAAGAGCATATCCCTATGGATTATTTTAAATTTAGTGACACAATATAAATATAGATAAATCAAATTCATTGCTGCTTTCAACCTCCGGAGTTGCTTGGAGAAAAACGACGTATAAATATGCTCGAGCGATTACGCCATAGGAGTTCCCCGACAACCGATCAACACTCAAACCTTCACATGAACCGGTATCACAAACGACATAGCCGCAAATATCAGCTTTCGAACTTTACCAGGGCATATCAAAGCTGGTTTGTTCCATACATAAATTCAAAAATTCATCCCCAACAATTCAGGCCGTCTCTTTCATTCCTGTACACGGATCTTAATTGCAACCTCAACTGTCACTACTGCTATAGCCGGGGGCAAAATATACCGGGAATGACCATGGACATGGCAAGAGACGCGGTAAAATGGCTTAAATCCACGGGATGCCGGGTCCTGGCGTATATGGGGGGAGAGCCCCTGGTTCGCAAGGATTTTATTATTGAATTGACTCGCTATGCCGTTGACAATGGATTTTTTGTATATCTTCCCACCAACGGCATCCTTATGGACGAGGCATTTATCGACGAAATCGGCAAGGCCGGCGTATCCGTTATCAATCTTGCGGTGGATGGTATCGATCGATATCAGGGAATACCAAAATACTTCAACCGGATAAAACCTCAGTTCGAATATTTGATCCAGCAGGAAAAGAAACATCAATATATCACATTTTTTAACATCAACATTACCCAAAGCAACGCCCAGGATGTCAAAACACTCACTGAAATCGCACATGCCCATGGTATTGCAACGGATTATCATATCAATGAACCGCCTCAAATCGAATATCACGATTACAAGCATCGACATGATGGTTCCTGGATCACGACGGCGGAATTCCGGGCCATCGACGATCTCATCGACTGGCTGATTGAAAAAAATCTTGAAGGGTATGTCATGGTGAACTCCGTGGCGCATCTTAGTGCGATGAAAAAGTTTATTCGCGGCACACTGGCCCCATGGCCGTGTCAAGCCGGGAAGATGTCCATGGTGATCCGGCTGGACGGCAGTTTCGCACCGTGTTTCGAGCTATACGGTTCGGATGAAGATTGGGGAAACATTTACGCGGGCCCCAAGTTTGATCCGGACAGGATTTCAGAAATAAAAAAGCACTGCACCCCGAAGTGTCTTTCCACCTGCAATTTTCAGGTCTGCCACTATTCGAGTTCCGTTTTGTATACCTTCCAGTGGCTGGCTAAACACGCCTATTCCAGCGTTTTAGGTACTTCTTAATCCAACAGGGTTGAAAAAATTCTCTAATGACGATATGATAATTTGTGTTTTTCCTGATGGGCCATGCCTGTACCGCATTTCAGGAGTCAAGGGATGGCTCTGTAAAACAAGCAAATTCCCTCTGTGGGATAATAAAAATCTGATCCTCCCTCCGGGCTGTAAGCCGGGTCAGCATTTTTCAAAGAGGTTGATGAATGGTAAACTATCAAACTGAAAAATTTATGGGTGCCAGCCGGTATGTTCTGGATGATGAACTGGCCGACATCGTCAATGTCTCCATGGCCCTTGAAATGCCGCTATTGCTCAAAGGTGAGCCCGGCACCGGTAAAACCATGCTGGCCCATGCCGTTGCGGAAAGTCTGAACATGCCCCTTATTGTGCTCAATGTGAAATCGAGCATGAAACTGGTGGACGCTCTTTACCAGTACGATACGCTGACACGGTTGAATGACAGCCGCTTCGGCGATTCAAAACGAGATGTTAGCAACATCGAAGATTATATAAAGATGGGCAAGATCGGCCAGGCCTTTACGTCAAAAGCAAGAACCGTACTGTTGATCGATGAGATCGACAAGGCTGATACTGATTTTCAGGACGATATGCTCGATGTTCTGGACCAGATGGAGTTTGACATCATTGAAATTGACAGGACCGTCAGGGCCGTATTTCGTCCGGTGATCGTCATTACATCCAATGCCAAAAAGGATCTTTCGGATCCGTTTCTGGGAAGGTGCAATTTTCATCATATCGCTTTTCCGGATCCGGAAATGATGCGAAAGATCGTTCAGGTTCACTTTCCGGATATGGACGCGCACCTCATGGAAAACGCGGTGGCTGCATTTTACAAGCTGCGTGAAATTGACGGCATTGAAAAGAAACCGGCCACCCGGGAACTGATTAACTGGATCCGGGCGCTTAAGACCGATCCTGATTTTAATCCCGATTTACTGTTCAAAGAAGATGTGCCGTTTCTGGGGGTATTATTCAAAAAAAGTCAAGATTATAAAATAGCTGTGGATGCTATAAACCGCCGCGGCCGATTTTAACACCGACCATGTTTATCGATTTTTTCTACCAATTAAAAACTGCCGGCGTTCCGGTCAGTCCCACCTCTTTTTTGACGCTTCAAAAAGCCCTGGATATGGGACTCATCAACTCTATGGAGACGTTCTATACCGCCGCCCGGGCCATCTTGATCAAAAGTGAACGACATTTCGATCGTTACGATCAAGTCTTTGCCCATCGGTTCCAGGACGCCGAGATGCCTGACCATGAAGGCCTGGTGCTCGATGAGATTACCAGGGCCCTGCTGGAGGGATGGCTGGAAGACCCGGTATCTCTTGCCGCCGCCCTTGAGATGGATGTGTCTGATATCGTGGATCTGACTCCGGAAGCGCTGATCGAATATTTCAAAAAACGGCTTGAGGATCAAAAAGGAAGGCATGAGGGCGGGAGAACCTGGATCGGAACCGGCGGCACATCGCCGGTGGGTCATTCGGGATACCACCCGGAGGGCATGCGTGTGGGAGGTGTATCCCGCAACAAATCCGCCGTTAAAGTCGCCATGGAGAGAAGATATAAAGACTATGCCCGAAGGGGCATTTTGACACAGGATATGATGGGTGAGGCCTTGAAACGGCTCCGGAACATGGTTCCCGTAGGCCCCAGGGATAAGATCGACATCGATGAAACCATTTATCAGACCACAAAAAACGGGGGTGAAATCGATATCGTTTTTTCAAGACGGTTAAAGGACCGTATTAAAGTCATACTAACCGTCGATAACGGCGGATGGTCAATGGATCCTTTTATCCCGGTTGTCCAGACGCTTTTTGACTATGCCCGGGATCAATTCAAGGATCTTAAAACATATTTTTTTCACAACACGGTATATGATTTTCTCTGGGAAGATCCGGCCAGAATCCGCCGGCCTTTTAAGGTTGAAGATTTTAATTCCTTTGATTCCCAGACACGCCTCATCATGGTCGGGGACGGGAGCATGGCACCCTATGAGCTGATGGCGGCCGACGGCTCCATTCATGTTGAGGAAAGAAGCGGAAAACCGAGCATCGAACAGCTCAAATTCTTAGCCGAAACGTTTCCTTACTCTGTATGGCTGAACCCGGTGTCTGCAGAACTGTGGGGCCGGACGACGACGATTACCGCCATCCAGCAGATTTTTCCCATGTTCGAACTCACGCTGGACGGGCTCGAAGGAGCGGTCAATCACTTGATGGCCAAGTAAAATACATGTCTATTCTTCGAGAATGGTGACCCGTTGCATGGTGTCACCTGCCCGTATGTCATCCACAACATTCAACCCTTTGACGACTTTACCAAATACAGTATGTTTTCCATTTAAGTGAGCCTGAGGGGAATGTGTAATAAAGAATTGACTTCCATTGGTGTTCGGCCCGGCATTTGCCATGGAAATGACCCCCCTCTCATGTTTCAGAGGATTTTCCTTGAGCTCATCTTCAAACTGATAGCCCGGACCACCGCGGCCCGTTCCCGTTGGATCTCCGCCCTGGATCATAAAATCGGGAATCACGCGATGAAAGGACACCCCGTCATAAAATCCTTGTTTGGCCAAGAACACAAAATTGTTGACGGTTTTTGGTGCATGCTGGGCGTAGAGTTCCAATTCGATCAACCCTTTGTCGGTATCGACTGTCGCCGTATAGGTTTTATTCGTATCAATCTGCATCGCCGGTGGACGATTCCATTTCATTTTGGACATTTAGCTCTCCTCCATCATATGGATGTTACGGTTTCTAAGTTCAGTTTCTTTTTTTTGAATGAAGCTTTATCAAGAAGACCCGATGAATTCAATGGATTTATATGGCTTTTTTTAGCTTACGGATTGATTGCGAATTTAAGATTATGATAAGGTAGCAAAAAAAGAAACGATCAATCTGATGTTTGAGGACACCAATGACTGAACAAAAAACCGTCTGGGCAATCCGATACCGGGGGAAAATGTGGCGTCGATAACAACCATTGTAAAAATCATCGCGCCACTGGTGGCGGCCATACTGGTGGGAAACTGGTTTCTGTCGGAAGTCAAAAAAGTGCGCGCTAAAGGCGGACCGTGGTATCAGCCCTATCTGTCGATTCCGGGCGTCATGATTATACTGGCGATTTTGTTGCTACCTATTCTTCTGTGGATTAATAGAGGCTGAAGGAACCACTTCTATATAAAATCCGAATCTCGAAATCCGAAACAGATCCGAATGTTATACTTTCAGCTTTTCGGATTTCAAGGCATAGGCAACAACGATACCCACCAAAAATCCTATGGCCAGATTTGAAGCCAGCGTAATTCCCAACATCAGCATCGAAACAAACAGATCCTTTCTGGCCGTTATGTCGATGACGGTCAATGCCAGTTGGGCCCCGGCAAAGATCAGCAGCACCCCTAAAATCGCCATGGGCAAAAGGTACACCACCGAAAGGGCATGAACGCCTAGAAAAAGGGCAAAGACCAGAAACAACATTCCGATCATTAAATTAGAACCGGCGGTGCGGGCACCGAACCGGTAATGCGCCGCCAATCCTCCGGCTCCGTGGCAAAGCGGCATTCCGCCCACCGCGAAACTTAAAAAATTGGCGACCGCCATGCTGAGGGTCAAAGAACGGTAAGTGACTTTTTTGGAATCATCTCCAAAATATTCATGGGACAGATCTGCATCGGCGATAACGGCGTTTCCGATAGTCATGGGAAGTTGAGGAAGCACCAGGGCAAAAAACGCAAAAGTAAAGTCGGCGCCGGCCGGCAGTCCCAAGGGCAGCCATTTGGGGAAGTAAATGCCGATTTTAAGTTGATCGACCCCTTCGTGAGTTCCTAAAACCAATCCCAGTAAAAGACCTGCCGATACCACGACAAGCCCGGCCGGAAATGTTTTGTTTTCAAGCAGCAACAGCGTTAAAATGCCGCCGGTAACGCCGATAAGGATGCCGATGGGTATCGGTCCGACATACTGAAACAATAAATAAGGTTCCGCCATATGCCGCATGGCCTGAAAAGTCGAGGAACCGATCATGAACTTGACACCTTGAGCCATCAAAAGCGTACCGGTTGAAAGCTGAACGCCTCTGACCACCGGTTTCGGCGTATATTTACCGATAACGGTGATGGCATTGGTCCCGCCGATGATTAAAAGAAACACTCCCATTAAGGCCACCGACGCCAGAACCTGAGACGGCGTCATTGACGTTGCGATGGCATACGCACCGATGACTTTCATGGGCTGGACCGGCACCGTAACACCGAAATACAGGCCGGATAAGATATAAAATACACCGATGGAAAAAAACATGCCCATAGGGTTCAAACCGTTGATGAGGATCATTCCGATGGCAATGGGGAGCAAGGTTCCCAGATCCCCCAAGGAGCCGGCCATTTCCATTCGGTTAAATCGATAACGGGGACTCATCATCGGCCTCCTTCAGTGCTATCACGCATAAACAACTGTTTTTAAACTACTGCCAGGCTTTTCAAGCGATTTGATATCAATCGCTCAATGACTATACAACTAAATTTTGCTCTCGCAAAAATATAGCAGGGTCAGCGATAAACCAGCTTGCTGATGGCGGAAAGATGAAACTTATCCTCCAGCGCACCTACATCCTTCATTCGTTGCGGGTCAAGAAAGATCCGATATAATTTTTCTGTGTAATCGATGGGTTTGCCCAGCAGTTCTTTTTCAAGCATCGAGACGGCTTCAATGGATTTGTCGCACACCGGGTATCCTTTGTCATCCAGACGGATGTCCGTCGTAAAATATACCTTTGAAATATTGTTGATATCTACGAGTTTAATGTCTCCGGCCGGGGTGATCAAAAGGTTTTCCACGCCCGCAAAATCCGGAACGTAATGGGCTTCCAAAATCATTCTTTTAATGCAGGCGATGAAATGTTCAACTTTTTTATAAAATTTTTGAATCCGTTGCTCCGGTGCGGCCCAATGTTCATCGGGTTTTTTCACATTCGTTTGTGCTAAAAAATCCGCCAATTGATCTTCAGGAATCGGGTCCCACGGATTCAGCACCTCGCCCTCGATATATTCCTGAAGACCGCAAAGGATGAAGTCTTTGGTTTCATTTAAGATATAATCCGCGATAAATTCATCCGACTTTGCATAGGAATCTTTCGGAAGATATTTTTCGATGATTTTTATTGTTTTGACCTCGTCAAAAACATCTGCGATGCAAGAAAATTTTGTTCTAAAAATTCTGAGAATCTTTATCGGATTGGCCCATGGGAACATGCGTATCCCGTTGACCATTTCTCCTTTATGTTGTTTTAAGACATCCTCCGGGCTCAGTACTTCCATAATATGAGATCTCAGTCCCTGCTTATGATATTTTCGAAAAACATAGGCGCCGGGTTTCCGTATAAAGTTTAAGGACAGGATGTCTTCATGGGTAATATTGGTTTTATTTCTGATATCTTCGGTCATCTGGCGTTGATTGGATGTTATTCGGTGTCTGATATGAAAAAGGTATGAAATTTTAGAAGCCATCTCAAAAAAGTCTTTTGTCCCGATTTCTGTGTTGGGACCTCGTTTCAAGTCCTCGAAATACTTTAGTATGTCTGCGGGTTGAAACTCGGTCCCGCCTTGACCTTGAGCCAAAATCCTATTTTTGAGATGGCTTCTAGTGTTACGGAATGTTTTCTGCCTGCGAAGAACGCAGGCAGAAAACGTCATATATCAATCGGCTATTGCGGTTAAACATCAAACTCCAACGGCGTAACAGTTCTAACCAGTTCCAGCCTGTGCATCTCTTCAATGACCTCCGGAGGAATCGAAACATTGGTTTTAAGAAAAATAATGTTCATTTGACCGGCCTCTTCCTGGCCCACCTGCATCTGATCGATGTTGATGTTATGCTTGCCGAGAAGCGTTGCAAAACTTCCGATGGCACCCGGCTTGTCAAGGTTGTATATCAGCGAAATATGTCCGTTTGGTATCAATTCCAGACGAAAATTATTGATTTTTACAATTCTCAACTCGTTTTTGCCGAAAATGGTTCCGGTCACGGTATTGGTGGTTTCAGTGGTCTCAACCTTGACGGTGATTCGATTGATGTATTCTCCGGAATCATCGCTGGTTGCTTCGGTCACTTTTATGCCCCTTTCCTTTGCCAGGACCTGTGCATTGACAAAATTGACATCGTCTTTCACCACATGGGTCAGCAGCCCCCTTAGTACCGCTATGGAGACCGGCGACAAGTCAAGCCCTTTAAAATCTCCGGCATACTCGATGGACACTTCCTTAACGGCGCCTTTGTTCAATTGCGCCTGAAGGCTCCCCATTTGATCGGCAAGCGTTAATAAGGGCCTGAGTTTAATCAGGATATCACCGGTGACCGAAGGCGCGTTGACCGCATTCATAATGGTTCCGTTTTTTAAATAATCGATAATCTGTCCGGCGACATCGACGGCCACCTTGGTTTGTGCTTCCTGCGTAGAGGCTCCCAGATGGGGGGTGCATATGAGGTTGTCGAACTCGAAAAGCTGACAAACGCCCGGAGGTTCGTTCTCAAAAACATCCAAAGCCGCCCCGGCAACTTTACCGGACTGCATGGCTTCATAAAGGTCGGCTTCATCCACGATGCCGCCTCGAGCGCAGTTGACAATCATCACACCATCTTTCATTTGGTCAAGAGCATCTTTATTGATTAATCCGATGGTGTTTTTGAGTTTGGGGACATGGATCGTGATATAATCGGAACGCCGGTAGAGTTCATCAAGGCTTACGCTTTCGAATCCCGCTTTTTCAATCTGTTCCGGCGTGACAAAGGGGTCGTGAATAATTACCTGCATTTTCAAACCCCTGGCCCGATCAGCCACGATTGAGCCGATTTTTCCGAAACCGACGACGCCGAGGACCTTATTATATATTTCTCTGCCCTGAAGTTTCTTTTTATCCCATCTTCCGGCCTTTAACGACGCAGTGCCTTCGGGAATATTCCGAGAAAGGGAGAGGATCATGGCAATGGCGTGTTCGGCGGTGGTGATGACATTTCCACCCGGCGTGTTCATCACGATGATACCCCGCTTGGTGGCTGCCGGAATGTCGACGTTATCAAGACCGATCCCGGCGCGACCCACCACTTTCAATTTCGTAGCGGCATTCAAAAGATCCTCGGTCACCTTTGTCGCACTTCGAATGACCAGAGCGTCATAATCTTTGATGATGCTTTTAAGTTCTTCGGGTGAGAGCCCGGTCTTGACGTCCACATCGAGCCCATCTTCATCCTGGAACATTCTGATGCCGGCTTCTCCAAGGTTGTCGCTGACTAACACTTTCATAATTTTCCTCCTGAATATAAAAATAAACCCGATAATGTAATTGAATAAGAAGATGCTTTAAAAAAAGATCAAGGCATTATAGTTGTTTTATTGTGAGATTCAATACATTTTTTTAAGCCTTCGTGTATTTTCGGGTAGTTTACGGTTCGGTTTGTTTGCTTTCCGGGGCCGTTTTTAGCCCGGCGGTCCAGATACCTTCCAATATTCCGTAAAGCTGAGATAACAGCATGCCCGAAAGCATAAGGGTGCAACCGGTCAGGCCCCGGAGACTGATGGTTTCATTGAGGAGCAACCAGCCGCCTAAAGCGGCAAAAACCGATTCCAAACTAAAAATGATAGCGGCATGAGCCGGATGAGCGTTTCGCTGCGCAACCACCTGAAGGGTGAAAGCGACGCCTACGGATAGAACACCCCCGTACAAAATGGGTATGGCGGCCTGAACCAGGCTCTGAAAAACGATTTTTTCCGATATAAACGCCGTAACGAGGCTTAAAAAAGAACATACCGAAAACTCGACAAAGGCCAGCTTTAAAGGATCTGCTTTCGGTGAAAGCCATCCCACGATAAGAATTTGCACGGCCCAGAGAAAAGCGCCGATAAGTTCGAGCAGGTCGCCGTATGAAATGGTGAGCCCATGGCTAACGCTTAAAAAATACAATCCGATTGCGGCCAGCAAAGCGCCGATCCAGGTGCCGATGTTGGGACGCTGGCCCCAGAAAAGACCGATAATCGGTACGATAACGACGTAAAGACCGGTGATGAAACCGGCATTGCCCGCTGTGGTATAGACCAGGCCCACCTGTTGCAGGGATGCGGCGGCAAAGATAGAGATTCCCAGCAGCGCGCTGCCGAATACCGGTGTTTTGGTTTCAGTTCGGGGTAAATTACCGGCGCCCGGGCGTCGATGAATGCCGTTTCTCAGCACCAGCGGCAATAGAACGAGACTGCCCAGAGCAAACCGAACGCCGTTGAACAAAAACGGTCCCACGTAATCCATGCCCACCCGCTGCGCCACAAAGGCGAATCCCCATATGGCCGATGTGAGAAGCAGCAGCGCATCGGATTTTAATGTATGTGTTTTCATTGAGATATGGTTTCAAAAAATCCATCTGTAGGGTACGGTTTGAAAAAGTTGAAAATATCTAACCGGAAATTTTAAGTCAAGGGTTGATACCCGAATCAATGGGTTCAACTTCAATTAGGTGTTGACAATGGGTGTTTTGTTGGGATATGAGCAAATTCGACGGCAATGAATAAAATTCATTGGAGGCATGATGATCATCAGAAAATGGTGCTGGTGGTGGCAAATGACATGAGGTTTGCTCATCACCTGATTGAATGCGGATAACACATTAAAGGCTGTGAGCAGCTTCGAAGGTTTCACGGAAGGCGCTCGCGGCTCATCTGATTTAAAGCCGGGGCTGCTTCGGATAACCCCGGTTTTTTTTATTTCTTTTAAAAGGAGGTTTTCATGAAAATCAGGAAGGTTGTGTTAACGGAAGCTGAAATTCCAAGGCAATGGTATAATTTGCTGGCGGACATCAAGTTGAATCCGCCATTGGGACCGGACGGAAAGCCGGTGACGCCCGACATGTTGTCCCCGGTATTTCCCATGAATCTGATCGAACAGGAGGTCAGCACCCAAAGATGGATCGACATCCCCGAAGATATCCTCAAGGTATTGACCATCTGGCGGCCGTCACCCCTGGTTCGGGCACTTTCACTGGAGGCGTATTTGGATACACCGGCCAGAATCTACTATAAGAACGAAAGCGTCAGCCCTCCCGGCAGCCATAAGCCCAACACCGCCGTGCCCCAGGCGTATTACAATAAGGTTTTTGGTATCAAGAAAATTACCACTGAAACCGGGGCCGGACAGTGGGGAAGTGCGCTGGCATTTGCATGTTCCCAGTTCGGCATCGAGTGCAAGGTTTTTATGGTGCGGGTCAGTTTCGATCAAAAACCCTATCGAAAATCGATGATGGAAACATGGGGCGCCAAATGTGTGGCCAGTCCCAGTCCGGAGACCAAGGCCGGCCAGGAAATACTTGCCGCTTATCCGGATACGCCGGGGAGCCTCGGCATTGCCATCAGCGAGGCCATCGAAGCCGCTGTGGCCGATACCAGCGGCCAGACGCGGTATTCTTTGGGCAGTGTTCTCAATCACGTGCTGTTGCACCAGACCATCATCGGATTGGAAGCCAAAAAGCAAATGGAAAAAATCGGTGAGTATCCGGATATCATATTGGGTTGTGCCGGCGGCGGGAGCAATTTCGCGGGCCTGTCTTTTCCGTTTGTTTACGACAAACTCAACGGAAAAGAGATCGATATTTATCCGGTGGAACCCGCAGCCTGCCCCACACTGACCCGGGCGCCTTTTGTCTATGATCACGGTGATACGGCCAGATATACGCCGCTGCTTCCCATGCACAGTCTGGGACATGCCTTTGTCCCGCCGCCGGTACATGCCGGTGGTCTCCGCTATCACGGCATGGCCCCTATGGTCAGCCAGCTGGCAGCCGAAGGGATTATCGAACCCCGGGCCGTATCCCAGCTGGATGCCTATGCCGCCGGTGTGATTTTTGCCAGGACCGAAGGTATCATTCCGGCGCCGGAGACAAACCACGCCATTTCCATGGCGATGGCCGAGGCATTGAAAGCCAAGGAAGAAGGTAAGGAAAAAGTCATCCTCTTTAATTTTAGCGGTCACGGACTGATCGATCTGGTGGGTTACGATAAATATTTTTCAAATGAATTAACCGACTTTGCCCTGTCCGATGAAGAGATTGCTGCCGCTGAAAAAGTCTTTGAAAATTTTCCAAAGCCCGAGATACTAAAAAGCCGCTGATGAATCGACATTCCCTTTGGAATCTCGGTATTCATATTCACTGGATCGATCAGAAAAAAGGAGGAAGGATAGATGAAATTCGCTAAAACATATGGTGTTCTATGCGCACTGATCGTGACGCTGGCGGCTGGTTTGCCGGTCCAGGCCTATGATTTGCCGTCCGTGAATCTGGGGTTCACCAGCTTTTTGGACGGCGGTCCGCCGGCAGGGCCGGGATTTTATTTTTCCCAGTACCTTCAGTACTGGACCTCTGACGAATTGAAGGATGCCAACGGAGACCGGCTGTTGCCGGCCTCAGCCGATGAAGAACTCAAAGCCTGGATCAGCCTGTCCCAGTTCATCTACCAGTCCGATAAAGCCGTTTTGCTGGGCGGGAAATGGGGGTTGGATGTGATCGTACCTGTCGCCTCGATTGATTTTACTTCGACGTTGGGCGCGAACGGGCCTCTGGACAACGGGACCGGTTTGGGGGATATTCTGGTGGGGCCCTTTTTGCAATGGGACCCCATCATGGGTCCCAATGGGCCTCGCTTCATGCACAGGATCGAGCTTCAGATGATTTTTCCCACGGGCCAATACAATCCCAATAGAGAACTGAATCCCGGCAGCAACTTTTTTTCCTTTGACCCTTATTGGGCGGGTACCCTGTTTATTACGCCCAAATGGACCGTCTCCACCCGGATTCACTATCTCTGGAACGCCAAAAACAACGATCCCAACCGGGCGTACGTCGCGCAAGGCGCCACCGAGACCCAGGCCGGCCAGGCGATCCATCTCAATTTTGCAACCGCCTACGAAGTCCTGCCTCACCGGTTGCGATTGGGTATAAACGGTTATTATCTCAAGCAAATTACCGATACTCAGATGAACGGCAACGATGTTAACGGGACCCAGGAAAGAGTTTTCGGTATCGGTCCGGGAGCGGTTTACCACTTTTCTAAGAATTTACATTTTTTTATCAATGCCTATTTTGAATCCATGGCTGAAAATCGTCCTGAAGGAGAGCGCGTCAACGTGCGGCTTGTGTATCATTTTTAGGTCTTTTAGTCGCATCCGCCAATACCCTGCAATCGGGACGGGGCAAAGCCAAGATCCCGTTTCATCGGGGCTGCAGGGAACTTCAACCCGTTAAAGCCATAAACCAAAAAGTGCCGGCCTGAATATGACCCAAAATATTCGGGCCGGCGGGGCTTGGCATCTGGTTTATGTTCTCGATCCGTTTCCCCCCCCTTTCATTTTTCCGGAAAATTATGTAATAAAAAACTTGACGTACCACTTTGTGGCACTATCTTATGAGCCAAGATAAAAATTTTCCCCGGATGTCGCCGTTTTGCTCCCAGCCGGTTGCCACTCGGATTCACAACGTTCGCAATGCATTTTTAAAAACAGGTTTTAGTCCTGTTAACGGATAGGAGGTGCAACCATGAAAAATCAAAAGAATTTGGCATTAATTGTTGCAACGGTTATGGTCCTTTCATTTGCTGTAGCACCACCGGCCCATGCCTTCGTCGGAATCGCAGCGCTTAGCGCCATCATTGCAGCGACCTTTGCGTCTGCCGTAGTCGTCGATAAAGCGGTGGTTAAGCAAAAAAATGAACCTGTCCCGGAAAATTCCGCATCAAACCATAAAACACAACATAAAATAGAGGCATCAAACATCCCCATAAAAGGACATTAATATACCGTTTTCCATAGAAAAGCCCCTATGCTTAAGCGCATAAGGGGCTTTTTATTTTCCGGCTTTCAAAGCTCAAACTGAACGCCCACTTCAATGACTTGATCTGAAGGTATACCGAAAAATGTACTGGCATCCATTGAATTTTTGGAAAGGAATATAAACAGGGTTGACCGCCACCGCCTCATTTTCGGCTGGTCGCCGATAACCAGCTTCTCTCTTCCAAGGAAGAAACTGGCATTTTCTGATTTGATGTCAACGCCTTTTTCCCGGGCTAAAGAAAGGATGGTCTCTATTTTGGGTGTTTCCAGGAATCCGTGATGCGCGGTTATTCTGTAGAAACCGCTCAATGTCTTAATCTTTTCGGCTTCAACTTTTTCAAGATTCGGGACTCTTGGAATATCCTCTGTCTTGAAATGAAGAATTGCGACTTCAGCGTGCAAAATTTTGTTGTGGGCCACATTTTGCACGATAGCTTGCGGGATTCTATCGGGGTTGCCTGTGAGAAAGACGGCTTGGCCTCTTACCCTTTGCGGTGGATTCTCTTCGAGGCTTTTTCCGAAACTTTCAATGGACGGCGAGAGATCCATCAGTTGCTTTCCGAGAATATTTCGACCTTCCTCCCAAATTAACATCAGGGTAAAAAACGCTGCCGCGATAACCAGCGGAAACCAGGCCCCGTGAAAAATTTTGATGATGTTGGCGCAAAAGAAAGGGATATCGACCAGGAAAAATAGGCCTGAAAGGGCTCCGGCTGCCAGGCGGCTCCATCCCCATCTGTGCCGCGCAACCACGTAGAAAAGCGTTGTGGTAATCAACATGGTCGACGTAACGGCCACGCCATAAGCGGCGGCTAGGTTGCTGGATGAATGAAAGCCGATCACCAGACCTATCGTGCAGATCATGAGCAGCCAGTTCACCGGCGCGATATAGATCTGACCGATATGAGCCGCCGAGGTGTGCGAAACTCTGAGACGGGGAAGGTATCCGAGCTGGATGGCCTGCCGGGTGAGTGAAAACGCACCGGTGATGACGGCTTGGGAGGCGATTATCGTGGCGACCGTGGCCAGCAATACCATGGGGATCAACGCCCAGTCCGGGATAAGCACATAAAAGGGATGGTGGGATGCTTCAGGCTTGAGCATCAGGAAGGCACCCTGTCCGAAATAGTTCAGAACCAGCGCCGGAAATACCAGGAAGGTCCACGTCAGACGAATGGGACGCTTCCCGAAATGTCCCATATCGGCATATAGCGCTTCGGCCCCTGTAGCGACAAGAAAAACAGCCCCGAGGACGACAAAACCATGTACCCTGTTCCGGGCGAGAAACAGTATGGCATGCCATGGAAGAACAGCTATCAGTACTTTTGGATTACTGACGATCTGGATGATTCCGAGAACGCCAAGCACCAAAAACCATACCAGCATGACCGGGCCGAAGAGGCTCCCCATCTTTGCCGTGCCGCGACTTTGCAAAAAAAACAGCCCGGTGAGGATGACGATGGTTAGAGGAACGATATACGGTTTGAACACCGGGGTGATGATTCGAATGCCCTCAATAGCGCTGAGCACCGAGATGGCAGGCGTAATCATGCCGTCTCCGTATAATAGGCATGCCCCGAAAAGACCGGCCGCCACGAGGCCGAACCATTTTCTTTTTCTTGTATTTTTCCCTTTTAGGAGCGCCGTTAATGCCAGAACACCGCCTTCACCGTTGTTGTCGGCTCTGAGCATAAAGGTGAGGTACTTGAAGCTCACAATCATGACAAGCGCCCAAAACATAAGAGACAGAACGCCGAGAATGTTTTCATGGGTTACCGGAATGCCGTATTCGCCATGGAAACATTCTCGAATCGCATAAATCGGGCTGGTTCCAATATCCCCGAAAACAACCCCCAGGGTCGCCAGGGATAACGTGGATAGGCGGCCTCCTGTTGCTTCTTTTGAAGATGTATCGAATTGATTGGACGAACCGCGAGAGCTTTCATTTGAACCACTCATTATTTATTCCTTTGAACATTTCCTTTGTGATTACGCCGTCACATGTCCGACGCACAAGATTCGAATCAGATTAAATCCTTATATGATGTTTTTCGCTCAATGCCAACGGAGCAACGCGCTGCCCCACGTCAAGCCCCCGCCAAAAACCGGCATACAGATATAATCACCCGGTTGAATACTCCCGTCTCTAACGGCTTCATCCAGTGCAATGGCGCATGATGCCGATGACATGTTGCCGTATTTGTCGAGCGTCAAATAAAATTTCTCAAAGGGAATTTTCATGGATTTGGAAATGTGTTGGAACATTCGAATATTGGCCTGATGAGGGATGATCCAGGCGATTTTTTCGAGGGAAACATGGTTGTGTTCGGCGGCTTCTTTGATGGATTCCATGAAATAACGAATCGCCACCCGAAAACTGAGGTTGGCTTCGATCAGGGTCAAAAAATGGACGCCTTTTTCGACACTTTCATGGCTGATAGGCGTGGTTTTGGATCCGCCGCCGGGCAAAAGCAGATCCTGTCCGTTCTCACCATCGGAGTGGATGTGGGTTGACAGCACTTCAGGCCCCTCTTTGCCGAGGGCCAAGACGGCCGCGCCGGCGCCGTCTCCCCAGAGAATGCAACTGGAGCGGTCCTTCCAGTTCACGGTTCGACTCATGATCTCTGCGGCAACGACCAACACATTTTTAACGGTTCGGTTTGTGAGGTACTGCTGGGCAATATTGAGACCGAAAACAAAGCCGGAGCAGGCTGCGGTGACGTCAAAGGTTACTGCCCGGGGTGCATCCAGCCTTGCCTGGAGCCAGTTCGCCGCGGATGGACAGCAGGTGTCGGGTGTAATGGTCGCCACGACAATCAGATCGATCTGTCCGGGTGAAAGGGCCGCCATTTCCAATGCCCTGACAGCCGCTTCATAACCGAGATCGGAGGTGGCGACATCGGGATCGGCAATTCTTCTTTCCCTTATACCGGTGCGCTTCACGATCCATTCGTCCGTGGTGTCCAGTCCCATGGCGACCAGGTCATGATTGGTCAGTATTTTGGAAGGGACATGTGAGCCGGTGCCGAGAATTCTGATGGTTTCCATTTTCAAAGGTCTCTCAGATGGGTCAGTTGTTCGCTCAACATCCGCAACTGCCGCAGCGCCTGTTTGTCATAGGCCTGGGAATTGGCGCGGCTCCGCTGCTTGCCGTCAAAGTATTCACCGGTCACACCGTCGAGATCGGACGATGCGGCGAGATACGCCACGGCCTGCGCCCCCTCATCCACGGTGCTCATCGGGCTCCCGAAGTAATCCGTATCGACCACCATTTTTGTGTCCATGAGCGACGCCGGATGAAGGCAGTTTACCATAATCCCGCTCTCTTTCAAGTCCGCAGCAAGATCGAAGGTAAACATGACCTGCGCAAGCTTGCTTTGCATGTATGCCCTCAGACCGTCATAGCCTTTTTCGAGCATCACATCGTCAAAGTCGATGGCCTGCTGGCCGACCGAAGCGACGTTGACGATGCGCGAAGGCGCCGAGCGGCGCAGCAACGAAATCAACCGGTGTGTCAGCAGGAAGGGGGCCAGGTAATTGACGGCAAAGCGCAATTCATGGCCGTCCATACTCTTTTCGCGCCGGGACCGACGCGATCCCGGGCCAAGGCCCGCATTGTTGATCAGCACATCGAGATGCTTCTGGTCCGCCTGTATCTTTTCGGAAAGCTGCCGGACGGCATCGAGCGAAGAGAAGTCGGCGTTGTAGTAATGGAGTTTTTGACTGCCGGTGGCATCCCGGATTTGTTGAATGGCGACTTCCCCTTTCTCCGGGCTGCGGCCGTGGAGCAGAACGGTCGCCTCACGCGCAGCCAAGTCAAAAGCGACGCGTTTGCCGAGTCCGTCGGTGGCGCCCGTGATCAGAATCACCTGATGCTTAATGTCTTGGATCATATCCACCATCCTTTTTTTAGAAGTGGTTTCAAATCCTCCCCTCGGGCTCAATCCGCCAAAGGCGGACAAGTCTCTGTGTTGGACTGAGACGGTCAATCCTCGAAATATTCCTGATATTCCTGCGGTTGGCCGCCTCAGTCCGCCTTTTTATCCCGCTGGCTTTTAGCGGGGGACCTTAAACCCGATTGAAGGTTTTTGAACCGCTTCTAGATATTTTCCTAATATCTCTATATCATAGGTAATAATGCCGTCCAGCGGTATACCGGATATCGACGCGAGATCGTCGGGATCGTTTATAACAAGATAGAATCTTGCACCTGCGCCATAGATCTTGTTGAGAAGCCGGTTCGGCCAGCCCCACATATATTTCGTATATTTTATCGGCAGGGCCAGCCCCTGGTTTTTATATGTGTCGCCGACACGCATCACGCCGATGCTGAGCAAATAGGTGACAAAAAATTTCTTTTGATGACCAAACGGCAGCAAAAGTCTCTTGATATTGGGCAACTTGCTGTGGATATAGTTATAGGCAATATCCTGGGACCATAAAAAGAGATTGTTTTCCTCCGATATGGACAGCCGGGACAAGGTTTTTGCCAACATATCAGCTACTTCCAAATTGTTTCCGCTTTTGTTGTCGATGAGAAATTTCCTGCCTGGAAAGTCACGCAATACCTCTTCGAGCGTCGGCATTTTTCCGATTCCTTTACCGCGAAACGGGTATGTTTTACCGCCGTCAAAGGTATAACCATATCCGACATCGAGTTGCTTCAGCTGGTCAACCGTGTAATCCGACACCTTGCCTTTGCCGTTTGTTTTACAGTCCAGTTCTTCGTCATGGAACACGACAAATCGCTTGTCCCTGGTCGGGCGAATATCAAATTCCACGATGGTCGCCCCGTATTCAAAAGCGGCCTGTATGGACGCGATGGTGTTTTCGATATAATTGTTTTTAGGTTTGCATATGATAGACGCCGTGCAGGTTTGGTTGTCAAGATGATCTGTTCGAAAAGGCTGGCTTACCCCTCGATGCGCAATGACTTCGAACCCCGTTCTTTTGGCTGTTTCTTCATTGAGTGTTCCTGAGTAAAAGTATTGAAACGCCAGGAAAGCGACGAACACAAAAACGATTATAATGACGGACCTTTTTGCCATGTTGATTCTGTGAAAAATAGAACTGCGATCACCGCCGGGAGGGAAAAAGAACATTCCAAAGACAAATAAATACCAAATGCGAAATTACGAATCTCTCGCCAATAGGGTGACGCCTAAAACAAAGCGCCCTTAAGGAGGTTCATGGCGTGTTCACCACCTTTGTTTTTAACATATTCAAGGATTATTGGCGTAAATTTATTGACCATGTCACCGGTCAACCCCAGTTTTTCAAAAGAGCTTGTTAAACTCGTTATTCCTCCGAGTTTGTTCGAACTGCTACCCATCATCGATGAAATACCGCATTTGCTATAATAAAACCAAATTAATCTTATTTTTAATCCTTGTCAAAATTATTTCATTTCACCGACAACTAAAATAGCCATTTTATATTCAGCATGCCGGCGAATGATTTTAGACTTTCTTTCATGTAGTACCCTTGAATAGAGAATAAATGATTCAAGAAGCCATGGTCGAATTCAGCTGAACGATATATATTTCAACATAGAAAACGAACCGAACCACAGTAACAATTTCAGAAAAGGTATAATCAAATTCTATTTTGATCGATACGGGCCTCCTATATGGACGATTAAAAACTGTCTGAATTAATTCACAAACCGATACGCTAACCTCCAAAGATAGTCAATACTGAATTGTATGGTAGAAAATAGGAAAGAGGGATTTGGATTAAGGAGAAAGAATTAATGATGGATTTGAGCAAATTTATATCGGTTTTGCGCTTTTGTATTATTTCACGTTTTCCGTGTGAGGATGCTCAATTTATGCGTCAAGAATTTAGAATCTTCGAATGAAAGGGAATTTACGGTTTCGGCATTTCCATCGATTTCCTTGAATATGAGCTCGCTGCGCCGGTCTTTATGGATGGATGCAGGTTTTCCATGTTCATTTTCTAAATTTTCAAATACCGCTGCCGCTGGTTTATCATGGGATTTGGATTGCGTGATTCTTTTGATAATATTCGAAGCAATACCATCAATAATGGCTTCCCGTCTGGTTTTTGCAGAGATACCGATCCTCTGGGGTTCGCCGGTGTCGGCACCCGCCGGTTGTTTGGAAATCCGGGTTTGACAAAGTTGATCTCCATAAACGCGAAGAACATTATTTAGTTGATGCGGTGAAATGGGCATATGCGTACCGATGCTAAAATAAATGGTCATTCCTGTTGTATCGATGGTCGGGGTTGATAAACAAAAAGCAAAAACCGTACCATTTGGATGGATGCAAGGTTTATGTGCGATTACATTGTTTTATAAGGATGAATTCGGACGGGCGGATTCACAGACCGGCAAAATCTGCCGGTTTCTGCCGTTAAAGCAGAAAATAGGCGTAAAACTGAAAGAATAATACAGGCATATAGATTAAGATACCGTCAATTTGGGTTGATGCTCCCTGTTTTTTCAAAATTCTTGATCCATTTTCGGATGCGGTCTTTGCCGTATTCTTTGTTCCATTCCGCGAGGATGTTATCTACGGGGATATCCGCATAGGTCCCGTGATACTCCAGATATTCCATGAATAGTTTTTGATCCTGATTGAATTCATGCAATATGGCGTCCTCTTTGCCGTTGAAGTCAAGGGGGGCGACATGGTGTTTTTCGCACAATTCGATATTAAAAGTGGGCGTTGCCTTGATCCATTTCCCGTTGAGATAAAATTCCGTATATCCATGATAGACAAACCGGTCCGAACCGATAAATTCCAGAAGCTTCGGAGTGGCCAGGTGGTTGCGAACCGTGGCAAAGCCTACCCTGGAGGGAATTTTGCAGGCCCTTCCCAGGGCGCAAAGAAGCCCGGCCTTGCTGATGCAAAACCCCCGGCCGGAATCGAGGATATTGCTGGCCCGGTAATGTTCCGGAAGAAAAAAAGGATAGTAGGGATCATACCAGATGCCGTCCCGGACGGCATAGAAGAGTTTTACAGCCTGGGAAACGGGATCGTTTCCAGAATCTTTTACGGTATCATGAGCATAATTGACAACTGCCGGATGATCACTGTCGATAATCGATGTGGGTGACAAATATTTTTGATCAACAAAATCCATCATGCTTTTAATATAACCATTTTGATCATCCGTGTCCATCCGTGTCCGAAAAAGAAAATTTTCAGACGGTTGATTTAACGAGATGCGGGGTAAATCTTTTGTTTGTCAGATAAACACCGGAGCATACCAGAAGGGTTCCGATAAACAAGGACGGCGTGATCGGCTCTTTCAAAATAAAAAATGCCATCACCACAGCGCTGATGGGCACAAAATTGATAAACAGGCTTGCCTTCATGGGGCCGATCTTTTTAATGCCTTCGTAATACCATACAAATCCGATGACGGTTCCGAAAAACCCGAGATAAAACATACCCACCCAGTCCACAGGATGATAAAGGCGAAAATTTTGTATCCCGCCTTCATAAAGCGCCGGAAAAAACAGGAGAAACGTTCCGATTATCGAGGAATAGGATACGGCCGCCAGCGGCGATAGACCGTCCATAACCGCCTTTCCGATCAACGAATATGCCACCCAACTGAACACACAACCGAAAATAAAAATTTCTCCCCATCCCACGCCGCCGGTGACAATCTCATGAAAGCTTCCCTTTGAGATCACGATTACGGCGCCGGACACCGAAAGCAAAATGCCGGCAATTTTGATAAGATTTAATTTTTCCTTGAAAAAATACGCGGATAACAGCGTGATGAATATGGGATTTCCGGCAATGATGACGGCTGCCCGTCCGGCATGGATAATTTTAAGTCCTTTAAAAAAGAATACATTATATAAGAATACACCGGTCATTCCCAAAAGAAAAACCAGGATGAACTGTCTTTTCCGCAAAACCGGAAGCCGGCCTTCGATTTTGCGGGTGAAGCAGACCAGAAAAATCGAAGCGATGAAGAATCTGAAAAACGCCGCCGAAAACGGCCCGACATCTCTTGCCACCACCCTTCCGGCAATAAATGTTCCACCCCAGAAAACGGCGGTAAGTATGAGTTTGACATATACCATCTATTAAATAAATTTACCTTTTAGCGCTAAAAAGTGATTATTTATCGATAGCACTCAGAGACAACAACACATCGATTTGCTGTCCCACGGGGTTCATGGAGATGGGCTGAATTTGTTCAACCCGGTGCTTCATTTTTTCAAACGCGTTGCGGGTAATCCGATCGGGTCCTGCCGCCAGTCGTACCACTGCCTGAAAAATAAAGAAACTCAAAAACAACGTGATGGCAACGGCTAAAAACGCATGCAAAAAGAAATTCGAAGAAAGGTATTGCCCCGTAAAATAATCCCGTGTGGTGATCCATCCCACATGCCCCAGGATGCCGATGACCGGCAAGTTGAATAAAACCTGCAGAATGAAATTGCTGAGATTCCTGGACGCGGTTTCCACCGTATGATCCAGGGTATCGTTCCAAATGGAAATCAGATCTTCGTTTAAAGTCGTTTCGTCCGAAAGCACCAGTTCAATCCTTCGAACGCGCGGGTCGAACCGGGCCCTAACAAGGTCTTCGGCAATGTCCGGCCATTGCTGCAAGACCACAAGCCGGTATGCCCGCATGGCAATATCCACGCGATCCGTCCCACGGGATTCGGCCGTATCGGCCTTGGATTCCTTAAAGTGAACCAGTGAAGACACCATGTTTGATATCCGTCGGATGGGATTGCCGAACCTGAACATGGATGCAATGCCGGTACCGAAAATCAATATTCTCGCCCATATCGCGATCAGCCACCCCACAGGTCCCAGCCATCGGTGGGCAAGTCTTTGATAGACAATAACGTTAATGTCCGGCATTTGATTCGTTTCACCCGGGTCAAACGCTGAAATCGCTGCTTTCAGGGCGTCTTTTTCAGCCGATTGGATCTGCTGTTTGGTTTTTTCCAGGGTTTTCGAATCCTTATGGATTTGCCGGAAAACTTCTTCAAAGATATAATTCCGTAAGGTCCGCGCATTTTCGATCCGCCGGTCGATGCTGTATCCCGGACGATTGAAATCGCCGAATATCATCTGTTTCAAGTCAATAAACTCGTCAAAATCGTGCTTGGGTGCGGCTGCCGGGTCCCATTGCGGGTTTTTCAGATGCCGCCGCGCACTGATACAGAATGTTTTTTGGATGGGTGTTTCCCAGGCGGACTTTATAAATTCCATAAATTCCGGAACAATCGTTTCAACGAGTTCTTTTTTATTCTGGCGGTCGCACTTGTTGATCGCCAACACCAGGGCGTCCCCGTTAAACAGGCGGACGTAATGCGCCAGAAAATCCACATGATCCTTTCTTTTTGGATTTTCCGCATCGAACATGCAGATGAGAATATCTGAAATGGCAATGGATTTTTGGACCAGGTGAATGTGCTTTTCCTGCTGCGTGCTGTCCGTGTCCGGCGTGTCGATTAGCAGCACATGTTCGAGGGAAGCAGCGGCCGGGCTCGATCGCATGTCCACATGCGAAACACCGAGCTGATCCTTCAAATGCTCGGCATCTTTTGTTTCGCGGCCGAGCACGACAATGCTTTGCGTGGTCGGCCGCCGATTGCCTGTCTCGGACAGATTGTCTACTTCGGCCAGCGCATTGAGCAGCGTCGATTTTCCCGAGCCGCAAGGGCCGATGATGGTTACGATGAGCTTGCGCTCGAATCGCGCTTCAAGCTGATCGATCATGCCCAGCGCTTCATCGCATTGTTTTTTCAAGCCTGCGCCGGGCCGCCACATAGGCGCCTGGTCAACGGCATCGGCCAGCATCCGGACATCATATTTAAGCCCTTCGATATTCCCGAGGGCTTTGATGACCCGGGTCTTGATATTTGAAGTCATCATGATGTCATTCCCTTTCGGCATCTGGCAATCTCGGCGTCGATCCGCTGGATCAGGGCACCGGACGATGTAAACGTGTCTTCTGCAACCCGAATGATATTACCGGTGATCTCTTTTTCGAAAAGATCCTTGACCGCGTTGAGTTTGCTGTTGAGCCAGGCCTGGATGATAGGTCCCAGCATCTCTTTGAGTTGAGCCTGGTCCGCCCTTTTAAGTCCCGTAGTGGCCGGAATCGCAATAAGGGCATAAAGATCATGCAGCCCGAAAAGCCCGGTGAGCTTGACCTTTATTCCGACGGCCCCGACAGGATCTCCTGTTGAAAGGATATAGGTGATGGCTGCGGTAGCCGGTACCACGTTTAAAAGAGAGGCGAACATCTGACGAATTTTGGTCCACATCCCCATTTCGCGCCGAAAGCCGTTCGCCAGATCTTTGAGATTCTTTTCAATATCAACGGAAAATTCAGAGATGACCTCCTGCCGTGAAAGAATCGATTCCTGGATCGATTTCCAGTCCAAACATCGCATGGCTTCCTGTTGCGGAAAAACAACCGGATGGACCGAGACAATAAATTTTAATGCCCCTTTTCCCTGTTCGATTTCCTTTCGGGGGATCTCCTGGTTTTTTAACCCTTTTCCAGACCTGATTCGGTCAACGGCATCCGACATTCGCCGGGTCACCGGATCTTTTAAGGCCGCCAAAACCGATATCTGGGCATTTAAGGTTTGATAGCGCATCCGGTTTACGGCGCTGAGCAAATCCTCTTTGACCGCATCGCCGAAGTTCTCCTGATCGAAAGCCTTCCCACGGCCGGCAAATGCGTCCTTAATGGTCTTCGCCGTGCGGGCCGCTATTTTGTAAGGCAGCTCAACGATGTGGCCGGTCTTTCGCATGGCTCTGATAAAAGGAGGATCCGTGGATAACCATATATCGAGAAAACGCTTCATTACCCGATCTACGGGAAAATGCGAGAGGGCCTGGCGAACACAATGACTCTGGGCCGTCTGAAGGGCATCGAGATAAAGACCCAGCGCCGTGTTGGAAATTTTTATCTGTTCAAGTAATTCTTCGGCCCGTGCCAATACGTCATTTAAGATCGATGACAGCAGCTCAAGCCGAATCCCGGCGGAATCGATATTCATCAGCGCATCGACAAATGACGGATCATTTTTTCGAACCGGCCGCAGGGTCATCAACTTTTCACCCGAGGCAACGGCATTATCCTCATCGGCGCGGTAAACACCCAGGACATATTGATCCGCCAAACCCCCATAGAGATTTCCGGCGACGGTCATGGCATGTTCCTGAACCTCCCGCGTCTGAAAACTCGGATAGACGCGATAGATCAAAAAACATTTTCGCATCCCGATGCCGGTGAGCATTTCCGAAATAAAATCCGTATTTTCGCGGTTGTTATAGTTGGAATTGGTGAAAATATAAATGAGAATGTCCGATGATTCCAGGGCCTGCCGGGCCACATCGCGGTTGACATAGACGCCTTTTGCGCCGGTATCGAAATCAGGGGTATCCAATAAAACCAGATTTTTCGGAATCGCATCGGATAGAACATAAACCGGATGCCCCGGCGTCAACAGCTCGTCTTTGTGTTTAAGCGGAAGGGGCAGCGTGCCGAAGGGTTCAAACAGCGCGGACAGAAAGTTCTCGTTTTCTAAAAGCTCGCCGTGGGCCGAGGCAAGCACACGGCGGTTCAACCCCGCGCTACCGCCCACAGGGGAGAGCTGTTCGCCCGCAATGGTGTTGAAAAGGGTTGATTTGCCCGATGAACCGCCGCCGCAGATGGTGATCGTCAGCGGAAAATCCGGAGACAGTCTCGCCAGTAATTTTTTATCGATGATCTGAGCCCATGCATCCGCCGTCTTTTGACGGTCAATCCCCAGCATATTTATGACCCGGGGGATATCGATTCTTACTTTTCTAAGGGTGTCATTCAGATGTTGATCGTTTATGTTTTTCATCATGGCATGAATACGAATAGCACATTTAATGAAACAAAGGAATATTTTACCCTAAGGATTTGCAGGGGATGCCAAACTCAACTTTAATCGATCCAATTAGAAGCGATTTGTTTTTCAGGATACAGCAACAAGATCCCAAATCACAATATTCAAATAACGAAAAAAATCAAAATTACAAATTCCAATGACCAAAATATTTCAATCTGTTATTGGAAGTATTGCCGTCTGTTTATTTGTTTTGAGTTTTGTATTTTGGTGCTTGGAATTTTTACTATTTTCATGGGCCAATAACTTTAATTATTCCATGCCGTATTCTCCTTCATCTATCTCGGCGCTCTTCCAGCCACGGAGCCCCCAGATCAAAGATGCCAACGCCAGGCCGCTCATGACGCCGGAAACCTTCCCGGTCATCGATATCCCGCCGGCTATCCAGACCGGGCCCCCGATCAGGGCGCCGGCGGCCCGACCCATGCCGGCCGCTGCCAAAAATCCCGACATCATGGTCGCGCGCTGGCCGGGGAGCAATTCCGTGCAAAGGGACAAAGCCGAAACAATGGTAAATTCAAAGGTTAAAAAAATAAAAAACAGACCGCCCAGAGATAAAAACAGGGTTTGACCCAGAAAGGGCAGGGCAATATAGCAGATGATGCACAACGCCATTCCCGAAGCCACGGCTCGTTTCAACCCCAGACGGTCGGAAATCGAAGCGGTCAGGCTTTCCCCTGAAAGTTCCGCAAAACCGATGACACTGGTGCCGAATCCCAGTGCAACGATGCTCATATCAAAGGATTTTTCCAGCCATGCTCCGTAAATCACAAAGAGGTTATCGTTGGCTGCACAGGCAAAAAATCCAAAACCCAGTGCTCCCAAAGCCGCCCGCTCCCGGCTCAGCTTTCGCCAGGCGTTCAAAAAGCTTGATGCCCTTTGATACGGCACGGCTTTTGTTTCATCCCTGGGTATTAAAATTTTCAGCGCTACGATACCGATCAGCGCGATGCCGGCCATGGCAAAAAACGGCGCCCGCCACCCCTTTGCCGCGATCAACAATCCCGTCAAAGGAATGCCCACCAGCGTGCTTCCCGCCCAACTGAACTCGATGAGGCCGATAAACAATCCACGCCGGTGAAAAGGAACCCGTTGACCGATATACGCCTGTATGGCCGGGTCGAAAATACTTTTTCCAAGGCCTGCCAAAAAGAGCGCCCCTAAAACAACGCCGTAAACCGGAAAAAAACCGCCGGCAAACATTCCGACAACCACAATTCCCAGCCCAGCCAGCATCATCAACCGGTATCCCAACCGATCCGCCAAGGGGCCGAAAAACATGCCCGGCACCGCCGTAAACTGGTTGACGGCAATGATAGACGTCACCGCGGTCAGGGGTACGCCCATGCCGCGGCTCAACGCGGGAGCAAACGGGTAGGCAAACCGACGGGTCGTATTCAACACCAGACGGCACAGCGTCACTGCGCTGATCTTTAAGACCCATCCCGAGCCTTTAGGGTTCTGCGTCACAAGGCGTGATGGATGAGGCATGAACGGACTCCGTGAATTATTTTTTTATTCGCCTTTGCCGGAATGCCTTGCAGTTTGCTGCAGGCAGCTTCATTTATGCCGCTATCAAACCAAAAGAAAAATAATGAGTTAACCCGGTCTGCCTCCGGAATGCAACCAAAATCTTCCGAAACTCAGGCACGATGTTGGTTTGGCGGTAAAACAGCTTTACTTTTTTAAAAGAAAGGCATAAAGGGGGTATTATTTTTTTGGGCTTAAACGTTGCCGGCCATCGGAGACAATCTGTGGAAATTCGTGTGGAATGCTATGCCGGATACCGGGGGGAAGAGACCCCCCGGCGAATCTGGCTGGGCAAAAGAAAAATCGAGGTCAGGGAAATTCAAGACCGCTGGCTGGCGCCGACCCACCGATATTTTAAAATTCATGGGGACGACAACGCCATTTATATTCTTCGTCACAATTCGGTAACATGGGAATGGGATCTCACGTTCTATCAGCAGGCGAAAGCGCCTGCAAATACGCCTTAAATACCCTCATTTTACCGTTGTCATTCCGATAACATCATTGAATATGGACAAGCAGGTATCGATTTCCGTACCGCTGACGGTCAACGGCGGACAAAAGCGAATGCTGTTCTCTCCGCACCCCAAAAGCAACAATCCTTTCTGAAAAGCATTCCTAATGATGGCACTTCGCAGCTTTCTGGCAGGGGCCTTGGTCTCACGATCTTCAACAAGCTCCACCGCAACCATCAAACCTTTGCCCCGAACATCCCCCATGCATTCATGGGATTGTTGAAGTTCTCTGAGTCCGTCAGAGAGATGCTTTCCCTGAACCGCGGCATTTTCCATGAGCTCTTTTTCGAGAAGTTCAATGGTTGAAAGCGCGGCCATGCAGGAAACAGGATTCCCTCCGAATGTCGAAGCATGGGAGCCGGCTTCCCAGTCCATAATTTCAGCCCGTGCCGTGAGCGCCCCCAGGGGCATCCCGGAAGCGATGCCTTTGGCAAGGGCGATGATGTCCGGGTCGACACCAAAATGCTCTATGGCAAACATTTTTCCGGTTCGGCCCATTCCGGACTGGACCTCGTCGGTGACGTACAAGATGCCGTATTTTTTGGCGATGTTATTCATTTCTTTGTGAAATTCAGGCGGCGGAACAATGTACCCCCCTTCCCCCTGGATCGGTTCTACGAAAATGGCCGCAACCTCTTCAGGCGGAATGGTGGTTCGAAAAAGGGTGTCTTCGACCCATCGGACACACCCCAGTCCGCATGTCGGATAACAGAGATTGTATGGGCACCGGTAGCAATAAGCATAGGGGATATGCGTGATTCCGGGCACCAGGGGATTATAATGTTTTTTCTGAATGGTCTTGCTTGCCGTCAGTGAAAGCGCCCCCATGGTCCGGCCGTGGAATGCCCCGTAAAATGCCAGGTTTAATTCACGCTTTGTGTGCCATCTCGCCAGCTTAAAGGCGGCCTCCACCGCTTCAGCACCGGAATTGCCGAAATACACTTTCTTGTTCCCTTTTCCCGGGGCCAGGTGAGCGAGTTTTTTCGCCAGAACGATCTGAGGCCTGTAATAGAAATCAGTTCCCGACATATGGAGCAAAAGCCCGGCCTGTTTTTTGACGGCTCTAATCACTTCCGGATGGCAGTGTCCCGTAGCGCAAACGGCAATGCCTGCGGTAAAATCCAAAAATACATTGCCGTCCACATCGTGCACCCAAAGCCCTTTGGCCTTTTCAACCACCAGGGGATAATAACGGGTATATGAAGGAGAGACGTAAGTTTTATCCTGATTGATGAGTTTGCGGGCATTGGGACCGGGCAAAGATGTCTTGATGACGGGTGATTTTCTCATATTCCTTCCTGAACACATTCGCTGCCGAGATTTAACTTTTCGGGCATACCGACAGCACCGGACAGGGTGCCTGGCGGACGACGCGATCCGTGGTGGAACCGACAAACATCCGCTCCACAAGACCCTGACCCCGAACACCCAGCACGATCAGAGAAATTTGATTTTCTCTGGCATAACCGATCAATTCCTCGTTCGGTTTTCCCTCCAGAATATCGACTTTGGGCATGCACCAGTGGGAGGCTTCTTTTGGAACCATTTTTGTCAGTTTTTCCCGAATCTTATCATCCAAGGCATGATAAAGCACTTCTTCCAGGTCAACGGATGTCTTAATCCACTCTGAATAAACCGCCGGCTCTTTCACATGGACAAGGTGGAGTTCGGACTGAAACTCCTGTGCCAGACTCAGTCCGTATTGAAAAGCGAGATTCGCGTCTTCGGAAAAATCACAACCGACCAAAATTTTATGAAAATTGATCTTTTGATTCGAGAGGATGGTAAGATCGTATTTCGGCCCCCGAACAATCATCAACGGGCAGTGAAGGGTACGCATCAGCCTCTCGGTAACGGAACCGAGGATCAACCGCTTGAGCCCCGACCGGCCGTGCGTGGCTGAAATGACCAGGTCTGCACCTTTTTCCTCGGCCAGCCGGGTTATTTCATCGCCGGCATGACCGATGGTGATCAAAGGTTCCCATTGGATCTGTTGATCGCCGATCAGCTGTTTGATCTGCTGGCGAGCGTTATCCATTGCCTGGTTCTGTTGATCCATAAAAAATATGGGGCCGTCGCCGTAAGTAACGGCAGCAGGAAAATCGACCACATGGCAGACAATAAGCTTGGCTCCGAATTCTCGGGCAAGAGCGGCGCCCCAGGATATGGAATGGTTTGAAAAGTCAGAAATGTCGGTGGTACAAAAAATCGTTTTTATTTCCACTCTCATAACCGCTTCCTCCTTTGGTTGGGGGTTAAATATTATGTGGGTTCTTTTTTGTTATGTCTCACCTTTTATATGGTATTCCGGCGAATTCGTCTGATGCGGTCAAAATATGTGCCGAAAAAAATCCGACATCGGGTTCGTTTGAGCACGAAACAGTCCATATTGAAATATGATTTTAACAAAGTATCGTAAGATAAAACCGTGCTCATGTCAAAAGAAACCCGCTTTACTTTTCCGTCTTTTTTCTTCTCTTGACACCCTCTTCGGTTAAAATTATCATAATACAGAGGTGGCGAAAAAGGAGGGACCATGAAATCAAAAATACGTTCCATCGAGCAAATTGTAGAAGAAAAGGTCAAACGTTGGCAGATGAAACCGGTACCGGAGAAAAAAGAAGCGGAAACGATATCCGTCATCACCATCTCCAGGGAACCCGGCAGCGGCGGAAACATATTGGCTGAACGACTCTCCGAGCAGCTCGACTTCGACTTGTTTTACCAGCACTTTATCCACAGCATGGCTGAAAGCGCCCATGTCAGTGTTCGTCTTCTTGAAACACTGGATGAAAAAGGCGTGTCAGTGCTCGAAGAGTGGATAGATTCCCTTGTGGATAAGCACCACCTGTGGCCGGACCGGTATCTTCAACATCTGTTGAAAATTCTCGGCACCATTGGAGAACATGGCCGCGCGGTGATTGTTGGCAGAGGCGCCAATTTTCTCTTGCCGCCTGAAAAACGGCTCAGTGTCCGCGTGATTGCGCCACTGGAAGTACGGATAAAAAATGTGGCCCGGGAGTACAATGTCAGCGTTGAAGACGCCAAGACCAGAATTTTAAAAACAGAATCAGATCGGAAGGCATTTATTAAAAAATACTTTAACGGCGATATCAAAAATCCGCTCAACTACGACCTGATCATCAATACCGGTACGCTGAGCATTGATGACGGCGCCAATGCCGTCAAAGGGGCTCTGATCCGGTTGGACAGGGATAATTTAACGATCCGGAAATCCTTATGATTTCAACCCGCTTATCGGGTTATCAGCCGGTCGAGAATCAAGCCGTGAAAACTTTCTTTTCCGTGAGCGGCAAAAAGCCACCCCAAATGCGTCAGGCACATAAAACACACCGCTACCCGCCAGCTGTACCCCGAAAACCAGCTGAATTCATCTGAAGGTGCGCCCACATGACCGCATCCTTTAACGCCTGTAAAGCACCCGATCTCAAAAACAATTCCGTGGGGGTTGGCAAAGGTATGCCGGTGGCTTCCCTGAATGGTGATCCGGTCATCCGGACTCGCGATGATGTTCCGGCATTGCCGGCAGCGGATATATTCTTCTTTTTCCAGTATGTCCGCTTTGGTTTCTTCTTCAACCGAGGCGACTGGCAATCCATTATCCTGATTTTCAGCCGGTACGCGAAGCCAAAAATAAAAAGCCGGATTCGATACGGTCATGTTGTCCCTCAAGAGAGCTCCCTTGCCTCACAATAAGAATAATGGAATACTGGATTAATGGCAAATTTGTATTGGCGATTATCGATTTCAGGTTACAATGATTTGGGATAGATTTCAATGCGATGTTCCCGAATGACGCAATTTCATCGCTTTCGTCGGACATCGTGCGCACGATCAAGGGGAAGGCTTCTATAATCCCCTTGAAAATACATCCATTCTATATTAATGTAAATTCGCCTTTATACACTATATATTTGAAAACATCGGTTAAAGCGAAGCGGGGTTGACGAAAGCGACGTTTTCCGTGTTGATCGGAAAGGGGCGATATCGGAGATGAACACGCCGACAATTGTTGTTGCATTATTGATATTCTGGCTGGTCATGGGTTTGGGTTTTTTGGCCAAATACGCCAGCATCCGCAATAAAGGGAAAACAGGGTTGGAAGCCTGGTTTTCTTATGAAGGCGTGCTGTTTATCTTGAGTGTTATTGTACCGTTACTCATTCTGATTCATAAATCCATAAACGGATAACGAGTCAACTACCACCCGCGAAGCGGGTGGCCTGAATTTTCGGTCATAGGCCGAAAAGGCAAAAGCACGTCAGTGCTTTCGACGTTGACTTGAGACCTTTGCAAGAATCCTCTCAAATCGCGTATCATCACCTCATTTTTTATCCTCATCCGCCAATTCCAGGATTTTTGCCGTTGTCTCCAAAGGCAGTTCCTCAACTTCCCGCAGTTTACGCGCCATGGCACGGGTTCGTACATCGGTCTGATCGATGGTATTCGAGGCGGTATCCAACTGTTTTTTGACCCTGCTCAGCACGTCTCCGAATTTGCCGAATTCGGTTTTGACCGCTGCAAGAACCTTCCATACCTCACTCGATCGCTTTTCGATGGCCAATGTGCGAAAACCAATGCGCAAACTATTCAGTATTGCCGAGAGCGTGGTCGGTCCGGCGATCACAACCCGGTAATCCTGCTGAATTTTTTCTACCTGGCCCGGCTGCCGGAGCACTTCGGCATAAAGTCCTTCCGTCGGCAAAAACATGATGGCAAAATCGGTGGTTTTGGGCGGTTCGATATACTTGTCCCGAATTTCTTTCGCAGAACCGTGTACGGAACGAATCAGCGCCGCCGTAGCTTTTTGAACGGCCTCGACATCGGCGGCATCGGCGGCCTCCACGAGCCGCAGATAATCTTCCTGGGGAAATTTTGAGTCGATGGGCATCCATACGTTGGAATCGACGGTGTCGTCTTTTCCGGGCAGCCGAACGGCATATTCAACGCTCTCCATGGATCCGGTTTTAATATTTACATTTTTATCATACTGATCCGGTGTCAATAGTTGTTCCAAGAGTGAACCGAGCTGAACTTCGCCCCAGGTGCCGCGCGTTTTGACGTTCGTGAGAACCCTTTTCAGGTCGCCGACTCCCGTGGCAAGATTCTGCATTTCCCCCAAGCCGTGCTGGACCGCTTCGAGGCGTTCGCTGACAAGTTTGAATGATTCCGAGAGTCGTTTTTCAAGGGTGCTTTGAAGCTTTTCGTCCACGGTTTGTCTCATTTGATCGAGCTTTTTTTCATTGCTTTCTTGCAGATATTTTAGCTGTGCGTCGATGGTGCCTCGAAGCTTTTCGATGCCGGCCCTGTTCGATTCCGTCAATTCCTGAATGTGTTTCGCAATGGATTCGAGCTGATCGCTCTGGACCTTGCCCATTTCGCCGATGGTTTTAACCATGGTGTCCAAAGAATATTTTTGGCTTGAAAAGACTTCCTGTCTGAGATCTTTTGCGGCTTTTGCGGCTTCTTCTCGGCCAAAACGGAGTTCTTCGCGAACCGCCTGCTCAACGGTCCCTGTTCCAGCGGATCTCAACCGGATCAGTATAAAAATCAACAACAGCGCACTGACGGCCAGTAAAATGAAGCGCGCCCATATGAGTATATCCGTTTCGATAGGCTTATCCTCTATTTAGAGCCATTAAGGTTATAAAAACAACATCGTCCCTGGCTATTCAAAAAGAAAATAAGGTTCTTTATCTTTTTTTTCTTTGAGCATGTCACGTATTTTTTTTAATGTATCCGAATCTGCTTGATGAATTAATTTTGCGAGTTTATGGCGCTCATCCGACATGTCTTCAGCCGTATCTTCTTTTCCTTCCCATTCGACCCCCAAAATCTTGCATGTTGTTTTAATCAGATTGGTGGTTGAAATCGGTTTGTCCAATATCATTTTTGGGCGCACGTTTGAGGTCAAGGCCATGAATTCCTTAATTTGTTCGCTACCCATGTCATCCCGGGCATGAGCGGTGATGATGATGATGGGCAATTTGGCCCATTTTTTTTGTTTTCTCAACTCTCGAATAACCTTGATCCCCGGCATTCTCGGCATGACCATATCGAGGGTCATTAAATCAGGAGAAAAGGCTTCAACCTTTTCAAGAGCATCGATACCGTCAACTGCTGTTTCAACAATAAACCCGACATCTTCCAGACAGGCCGCTAAAAAATTGCGGACATCCGGTTCATCATCAACGACCAGAATTCTTTTTTCAGATGCTTGTGCCATTTTTCACCTCCTCATATTTCATTTTTATTTTCGGCAAACGCCTTCGTGGAAGTCTGATACTGAATGTTGTTCCTTCTCCGGGCTTGGTTTTCAAGTCTATGGTTCCACCATGCTCATGGACAATTTTCTTGGTCATTAACAATCCTATGCCGGAACCCTCCAAACCCTTTGTGGTAAAAAAGGTTGTAAAAACCTTACGCTTTACCTCATCGTCCATACCGCATCCGTTATCCGCCACTTCATATATAATCGTGCTATACTTCTCAAAAGTTCGAACCGTCACACAACACGGACTTTTGTCACCCGTCTGACAGGCATCTATCGCATTACCCACAAGGTTTGTCAGGCATTCGTGCATGCTTTCAAAATCAATGGGAGCCGGAGCGATATCACCTGTCTTTTCATATTTTAGCCTTATATCCAGCTTATCGGCTTCAACGGAATACAAATCGACAACTTCTTTTGCGACGTCTGCAGGATCGCAAAATTTGGCATGGATTTCACGGCCTTTTGAGAAACTTAAAAATGCTTTTACAAATACGGAAACCCGTTCGATGTTCCGTGACAACATTTCCATGCCTTTTTGAATACGGTCGATATTTCCTTTTTCCAGACCTGTTTTCAGCATATACATACCGCCTTCGAGGGCGGTATTCAGATTCTTGATGCCGTGAGCCAAGCCGGCGACCGTATGCCCCACAGCCGATAGGCGTTCCGCTTCCAGCTTTTCTGTTTCAAGCTGTTTGATTTCTCTTAGGTCCTGAACTGAAAAGGCCATACCGATCGGTTTGTCGTCAACGATCAGCTTGTTACCCACCAGACGTACCGGAAAAGGATCGCCGTCAATTGTTTTAACTTCCGTTTCCGGCATATAAACGTGTTCGCGCTGGTCGAACACTTTGGTTAAAAAATCTTTTGGGAGTATGGCGGTAAAATCTTCTCTCGAAACCACCTGGTTATCCTTGATTTTAAAAAATTTTCGAGCCGCCGGATTGAAAATCGTCACTTTCCCCTTTTCATTCACGGCAAAAATGCCGTCCATGGAAGTTGAAATGATGGTATTCAGATACGTATTTGCAAATTTCAATCCGTCCTGCAGCTTCATCGTTTCCGTAACGTCGACCGCCATCTCCATAACCACATCAAAACTGCCGTCTTTGCGTTTCAGCGGTATGGTGATCACATGTAAATGGAGGGGCCGCTTTCCTTTGGATCTCCAAGCGTGATACCCGGTGTGTATCCGGCCATCTTCAAACGTTTGCCTTGCCGTGCATTCACTGCAATTGTGCTTTAATCCTTTGAGGGCTTTGAAACAGAATTGTCCTTCGGGATTTCCGAGAGAATCCCTGAGCCGTTTATTTGCTTTAACGATACGAAAGTCCCTACCAATTAAAAGAATGTTGCACGGGACCTGGTCAAAGAGAATCTTATGCTCATCGCGAATCTGTGTGGCTTCGGTGATATTGGTGAAAATATGGATGATATAGGGGATATTACCATCTTCGTCCACGATAGGGGTGGCGTGCTGTAAATAGCTGATATGGCGATTGTCTATGTCATATCCCACCTCTTCGTTTACGCGGGAAAGCCCGTCTTTAAATGTCATGGTGCTTTCGCAGTACGCACACATTTCATCTTTGTTTTTGTAGGCGTTGTAACATTTTCGATTCTTCCAGGGGCCGAACAGTTTTTCAAAAGCCTTGTTGGCATAAACCAGATTGTAATGCCAATCGATGACGGCAATGCCCAGAGGAATGCTTTCGATGAGTGGCAAGCTGATCCATCGCTCAAGATCGGCGGGAGGTACTGTCTTGGTATATTTCTTTGTCATGATATCAGTATGATTTGCCGGAGACTTTAGGCTTGACAAAGGCCGGTTCCAAAATTTATATCATAGTAAATTTATATATATTAAATCCATCTATAATACAACCGCTAATTTAAACGATATGAAACTTACCACAAAAACGCGTTATGGTGCCCGACTGTTGATCGACCTGGCTCAACATCAGGGTAATGGCGCGGTTACGATGAGCGAGATTTCCATGCGGCAGAATATTTCCGTGAAATATCTCGAACAGATTATCCGTCCCCTCAAAAAGGCAAGACTGGTTAAAAGTATTCGGGGGCCTAAAGGCGGGCACATGCTTGCTAAAAAACCGGACCAAATTACTTTGGGTGACGTTACCCGACTGTTTGAAGGTCAGCCTGATCTTGTCGATTGTATCGGCAACCCCGAAAAGTGTTCAAAGAGCAGCGATTGCGCAGTTCGGCTGGGTTGGCAAAAAGCCACTCAGGCACTTTACAAAGAACTGGATTCCATTACCATCGCAAATTTGTTGGAGAATAAAATCGTGTAAAGATTTAGAAGCTATCTCAAAATATTCTTTTGACCCAATCCGCCAGAGGCGGACAAGCCTCGGCGTTGGAACCTCATTTTAAGTCCTCGACATACTTGAGTATGCGTGTCGAAGATCCCGTAAGACGGGGCGGGTTAAAACTCGGCTCCGCTTTGATTTTGAACCAAAATCTTTATTTTGAGATAGCTTCTAATGAAATGTTCACGCACGCCCATCTTGGCGGTCTAAAGTTACAAAAAAGGTATCGTCATCGAATGCAGCCTCTTTCTTCAGCTGATTTGAAAAGGCATCGCTGTATACATCTTCAAGCCGCCGCAAGATCCGCTTAAGATTTTCAATGCTGGTGAGCTGCGCAACGTTGGCCGGAGGCTGCTGCTCCGGAGATTGCTCTTCAAAAATTTCATATGCATCTTCAAATTCATCCGCCGTCAATTGTGACGTTAAGATCACGTAGTCTTCCACTTGGCGGTTCGAATTTTTTAATTCCGGTCTTGAAAGAAGATATTCTTTCATGGTTCTTCCGATCAACAGCATTAAATTCTTCACCTCATTTGCCTCAAAGCCTTCCATATAACGTTTATAGGCGATTACTTGAGCATAAACCGGTATGATGGATCTGTCTCTGCTTCTCACCGCAGCGGCGACCAACTGGTAATTCAAGGTGATATACCATTTGAGCAGTTCGCCGTACATTTTTCGATAATTCGGGAAACGATGCTCGTTTTTCGGATGCATCACTTCCGCTGCGATTTTTTCGACCAACGATTCGCGCAATTGGGCCAGGATATCGTAAATTAAAATGCTTTTCCGAAATGCGACTTTCCTGATAATGACTTCGTTGCGGAATGTCCAATTGTTTGGGTGGCCGGTCATTTTTTCGGTTAAAAACAGCAATCTTCGCAATATATGATAGCGAGGTGTAGGTTTCCAGCCCAGAGCATTGTAGGTAGCGGATGCATCCACCGTTAATTTTTTATCGACATACTTGGTCATCCATGGCTGTTCCAAAGTTTCCTTGCCACTTAGCCGGCCCAAGAGCGATATGGCAATCAAACCTATAAAAGCCAGCAATTTCGGCACTCTAAACGGCTTGATCTCATGCCAGTAATAATACCTTGTAGCGGTGTTAAAAAGCTCGTTTTGTGATACACTCCCCTGGGGGCTGGCAATGAAAGTCGTTAGGGGCGGAAGTGTATCGCTGATTTTCATGATTTGTAAAAATGCTTTAATGAGGTCTCTGATATGGATATATGGCAGGGCTGACTCTCCGCTTCCGATCAGAATCCTCGACATGAGCTTGTTTTCAGACAGCCAGTACCTTAGCAGCATATACAGCATGGGATATTCACACCAGTCACTGTATACCGCTGCCAACCGGACAATTGAGCATGGAAAAACTTTCGAATATTCCGTAATGATCGTTTCTTCTTTTCTTTTACATCGGCCATAGGGAAAATCCGCATCCAAAGGACTCTCTTCGGTCAATGCCTTTCCCTTGGGAGGAAAATTGCAGGCCGCCAAAGAACTGGAAAAAATAAAACGTTTAATCCCCAGCGATTTCGACATATCCAGAACATTGCGTGTTCCGGCGACATTGATTTTCTCATATGCCGGGTTTTCTTTATAGGTGAAGTCATAGTACCCGGCCAGATGCAAGACATAATCAGCACCGCCGTGATCTTTAATATAAGAAAAAACATTCATCAGACTTTCGCGATTCGTTACATCCACCTGAAGCCAATGTATATTGTCATGATAGGGTATGCCGACTTCCTTTTGGCTGCGACGCGCGATGCAAAAAAGACGATATTTGCCGGATACGGCAATGACAAAATGCCTTCCGATAAAACCGGATGCCCCGGTGACCACTATTCCCGGTAATATTTCGTTCATCTTTTTTACGGCCTACTTTTATTCATTGTTTTTGCATGAAGATAGTACTGCAACGCCATAAAAATCATCAATCCCATTATACCGTCAGCAATACCGGACAACAGGATCACCCCTTTAAATTCGACGACAAAAGCGTAAATCAACAGAAAGAAGGTTGCAACGGCCTTTATGAAAATTGAAAATACAATGAAATAATAATATTTTTCAATATGGATTGCGCCCAATAAATAAAGAACGAACATAAGAAGATGAAAAACACCGCCCTGGGTAGGAAAAAAGCGATCACAATTAGGACCGAATCCCGCAAATCGCATAAGGGCGGATGGTTGTGTGATCAATATCAGGCCCATTACCAGGGAATGGAATGCCACCAGCAACAGCACCGTTGAAAGCAGTTTGCCGGGGTGATCGAACAATGCTTTTATACGGTCAACGCGCATAACGTTCTGTGTTCCGAAATAATAAGAGCACGCAAATTATCGCCATGAACATTTATTCTTTATGGTAAGACCTCAGTTTCCTTCTGAGGGTGTTTAGTCCGATGCCAAGACGTCTGGCTGCTTGCGATTTGTTCCGACCCGTCAGTTCGTAGACCTTGATAATATGTGATTTTTCAATTTCAAAAAGCGGCAGGATTTCTCCGGAGGCCGACGTAACCGAACATTTAAATAGGGTTTTTTGCTGTTTTAAATGCCCGGGGAGAACATCCGCCGAAAGAGGCTTTCCCTGTGCAAGGTTTACCGCCGATTGCAGAATCGACCTGAGTTCGCGAATATTTCCGGGATAGTCGTATTCCATTAGCAAACATGCGGCATCTTCGTCAATACGACTTTTATTGCCGGCGTATTCTTTTAAGAATTTGTTTGCCAGAAGCGGAATATCCTCTTTTCTTTCTCTCAAAGGTGGCAGATGAAGCCAGCCGCCCCGAATACGGTAGTACAGATCTTTGCGAAACGCCTTTTTAGCCATCAATTTTTCGAGATCTTCATTGGTGGCTGCGATGAATCGAACATCGGCTTTCTGCCGGCTGCTGGCACCCAGTTTGAAATATTCCCCGTCCTGCAACACCCGCAGCAGTTTCCCCTGAAGTTCCGACGCCAGGTTTCCGATCTCATCTAAAAAAAGGGTTCCGTGTTGGGTATATTCCAAATAACCCCGGCGAGAACCTTCGGCGCCGGTAAACGCGCCTTTGGTATGCCCGAAAAACTCCGCTTCAAACAGATTGCCGGTCAGCGACGCCATATTGACCGGCGTAAAAGGAAAACGGAATCTTAAGCTGGCTTTATGAATGGCCCATGCTAGAAGTTCTTTACCGGTTCCGCTTTCGCCGGTGATTAAAAGCGGAACGTCGCTTCCGGCATGGAGTTCCGCCTCCTTTAAGATTCTGATAACTTTGGGTGATTGTGTGACAATGGGGTTAAACGGCTCAGCATTTTTCAGACGGGGAAGGGTTCGGCTTTTTCCGATATCCAGAATATCCATGAGTTGTTTCTTTTCCAGAACCCGCTTCATTGAAAAAATAAGATCTTCCCTGGATACCGGTTTTACAAGATAATCATACGCTCCTTTTTTCAAACACTCCACGGCGACTCGGGCTTCGTTGACGGCAGTGACCATAATGCATTCTGTTCTCGGGCTTATTTCTTTTATAATTTCAAGAAGATTTAACCCATCTATTTCCGGCATGGTCATATCGATCAGCGCAATATCGAAATTCTTCCCTTCTTCAAAGAGAGATGCAACGATCCGCGAGTTATCTTCCGTTCGAATATTTTGGAACCCCGAATTCAAAAGATGTCCTTTTAAAATCTCAAGAAAATCGAGGTCATCGTCAATGACGATGATCTTACAATCCATATCTGTTCCTCAGCAATATCCAGATAAAGTCCGAAAAGAGCTATTCCAAAAAGAACCATTCCAAAATGGCACGATTCTTTTTCAGCGGACGGACAGAACGCGTTTATATGTATCACATATGCCAAATTGGCACAATAGCCGAGTTTTATAAAATCAATAAGAACAAGAAACCCGGGATCCATAATATTTATATTTGATTGAAATTACATTGATTATTTATATTTCATTTTGATTCAATTTCCCGGCACGATTGTTGCTCATGCTGATGATCATAAGGCATTTGACGGTGATTGAGGGTTCAATGACGACTCGCCTCAGAAGCTCAGAGGACGCAGAAGATTGTTTTTAACATGATGCGCTTCATTTATTTTCGCCTTTCCTTAAGAAAATCCGATGGGATTTCGACAGGGAAAATTCAACAGGTTGAATTGAATGGCGTGCAAAAGCCCACCCCAACAAAGGAAGATTGAATTTGATGCCAAAAAAATTAAGGTTAATCACCCACGACCCAAAGCTTCTTTGCAGCCATCCTGCTGCTATTATTTTTCCTTTGGCACCTATCCTCAAACGGCAAAGGAAAAGCCACCGGTCTCTGCGTCCTCTGAGCTTCTGTGGAAGGTTTTGAAACCACTTCTAGAGAAAGCGGCAAAGCGGAGGTAATCATATGCAATTAAAGCGCAAGTTCGATGCAGGGGAATTTGCCGTCCTTGCGGAAATGGAGCCCCCCAAAGGGGTGGATGTCTCTACGATGGCAACCGGTGCCTTGAAAGTCAAAGGAAAGGTGGATGCCTTTGTGGTGCCGGAAATGAGCAACGCCGTCATGCGGATGAGTTCTCTGGGCGGTGCAATGATTTTACAAGCCAAAGGCATGGAAACGGTCATGCAGCTCAATTGCAGAGACCGAAACCGAATCGCGCTCCAGGCGGATCTTCTGGCGGCCAGTGCCTGCGGGATTACCAACGTCATGGCGGTCACCGGAGAAGATCCCAGCTTTGGGGACCATTTTCAAGCAAGATCGGTGTATGACATCGATCTATTGGAGCTTCTCGGCGCCATCGGTCAGCTCCAGAAAGGAAAGGACATGGCCGGGATCGAGCTTTCGGGCGCTCCTCAATTTCTGGTCGGTTCAACGGTGAATGCCGGCGCTAAAGGAAAATCTCCCGAGCTGGTGGTCGAAGAGATGAACAAAAAGATTGACGCGGGGGTCGTGTTTTTTATTTCTCCACCGTTATTTGATCTCAGCGCCATTGAGCCGTTTATGAAACGGGTGGACCTTAAAAAAGCAAAAATCATTCCCACGGTGATGCTGCTCAAGTCTCTGGGAATGGCCCGTTACATGATGCGGAATGTGGATGATGTTTATGTTCCGGAGTCATTGCTGGACCGCATCCAAAAATCTTCAGACAAAGTTCGCGAATGTACGCTGATCGCATCGGAAATGGTCTCGTTATTAAAGGAAGAAGGCTTCAGCGGCGTCCATATCGCAACGCTCGGGTGGGAACATAAGCTCCCTGAAATACTTTGAATAATATAAGGATGGGAAAAATGGAGCAGACAAATCATCAGAAGGAAAACAGTGCCGTCACGAGGCGGGAAAAAGATTTTGTCGGTTCGGTCATGGTGCTTGGCAGCGGCATCGCCGGCATGCAGTCCGCCCTGGATCTCGCCAACTCCGGTTATTACGTGTACCTGGTGGAAAGGTCGTCGGCCATCGGCGGGCTCATGTCTCAGCTCGACAAGACCTTCCCAACCAACGATTGTGCCATGTGAATTATCTCGCCCAAACTGGTCGAGGTCGGCCGGCATTTGAACATAGAGCTTCTAACCAACACACAGCTTTTGGACCTGAAAGGCGACAAAGGGCGTTTTACCGCCCGGATCCGTCAAGAGCCCCGTTTTATAGACCTTTCAAAATGTACCAGTTGCGGAGAATGTATTAAGGTCTGTCCCGTCGATCTTCCCAATGAATACGACGGGGGACTTTCCTTGAAAAAGGCGACATATAAAAAATACGCCCAGGCGATTCCGGGCGCTTTTGCGATTCAGAAAACGGATCTTGCACCCTGTCGAATGACATGCCCCGCCGGACAAAATGTCCAAGGGTATGTCCAGATGGTCAAAGAGGGAAAATATAAGGAAGCGTTGGAAATCATTATGGAAGATCATCCTTTTCCCGGGGTTCTGGGCCGGATCTGTCCCCATGAATGCGAAGATGCATGCCGCCGCTGCGACGTCGATGAACCCGTGGCCATCCGCAACCTGAAACGTCTGGCTGCGGATCTGTTCGATCCCCGAGAGATCAAGATAAAATGCCTTCCCGCCAGAGAAGAAAAGGTCGCGATCATCGGCTCCGGGCCGGCCGGACTTTCCGCGGCATATCATCTGGCGCGAAAAGGTGTGACGTCCACCGTTTTCGAAGCCCAGCCCGAACCCGGCGGCATGCTCAGGGTCGGTATCCCGCCGCACCGGCTGCCGCGGGAGATTCTGGACAGAGAGATTGAAATTATTACGAATCTGGGTGTGCAAATTAAAACCAATACCCCCCTGGGAGCGGAGTTGACAATCGATGATCTGTTAAATGACGGGTATAAAGCGGTATACCTGGCGCTGGGCGCCCACCGGGGAATCGATCTGGGAATTCCCGGCGAAAAAGCAAAGGGTGTTCGACAGGGCGTCGACTTTTTGAGAGAAGCCAATCTAACCGGAAAGACAAAAGTGGGGAAAAAGGTGGCCATCATCGGCGGCGGAAACGTGGCCATTGACGTATCGAGGTCAGCGGTTCGTATGGGTGCCGATGAGGTGAATATCATTTACCGGAGAACCCGTACCGAAATGCCCGCATGGGAGGAAGAGATTCAGGCGGCCGAGGCCGAGGGCGTTAAGATAACCTATCTTTCGGCACCCCAGGAAATACTGACCCATGACGGCAGCGTCGTCGGGCTCAGATGTATACGAATGGAACTGGGCGAGCCGGATTCATCCGGCCGAAGACGTCCGATTCCCGTTCCCGGCAGCGAATATGATATGGAGATCGATCAACTGGTTGCCGCCATCGGACAGCGACCGGACCTGTCGGCCATCGAAAATCTCACCGGATTGAATTTTTCTCGCTGGGGAACACTGGAGGCGGATGCCGTCACCTACGCAACAAATCGTGAGGGTGTTTTTGGCGGCGGCGACCTGCAAACCGGTCCCGGAATTGCCATCGCGGCCATTGCCGCGGGCCGGGAAGCGGCGGAATCGATGGTGAGGTATTTTGACGGCCTCGATATGGTCCGGGGAAGAGAGCCTGAGCCGTCCAAGGATGCCCGTTATCGTCCGATATCTGATGATGAGCCTAAAATCATACGGGCAACAATGCCGGAACTGCCGGTAGAACATCGCGAAGGCAATTTCAAAGAGGTGGAACTGGGGTTTGACGAGGATTCGGGCCGTCGGGAAGCTGGGCGCTGCTTGAACTGCGGGTATTGCAGCGAATGTTACCAGTGCGTGGATGCGTGCCTGGCAGAAGCCATTGATCACAGCCAGGTACCGGTCGAAAAAGATATCGAGGTCGGTTCCGTGATTCTGTGTCCGGGCAGCGAGCCCTTCGATCCTTCGGGATTAGAACAGTTTTACCATTACAAAAGCAATCCCAACGTTCTGACAAGTCTGGAGTTCGAACGTATTCTCAGCGCTTCGGGCCCCACCATGGGCCATCTGGTCCGGCCGTCCGATCAGAAAGAACCGGAAAAGATCGCCTGGCTCCAGTGCATCGGATCCCGCGATACCAACAAGTGCGGCAACGGGTACTGTTCCTCGGTTTGCTGCATGTATGCCATCAAGGATTCGATGGTGGCAAAAGAGCACGCCGGCGGGAATCTGGATTGTGCCATTTTTAACATGGATATCCGGACATTCGGAAAGGATTATGAAAAATACTACCAGCGGGCAAAAGACAAGGCCGGTATCCGGTTTGTCAACGCCCGTGTCCATACCATCGATGAAATCGGAGAGAACAAAGATCTTCGCCTTCGGTATGTGGATACCGACGGACAACTTAATGAAGAGATTTTCGACATGGTCGTTCTCTCGGTGGGCCTTAAGATTTCCGAATCGACGGCCGAATTGGCCGGGCGATTAAAGGTTGATCTGAACAAATACAACTTTGCGGTGACACAACCTTTTGCGCCGGTGGAGACATCCCGTCCGGGGGTTTACGCCTGCGGTGTTTTTCAAGAACCCAAAGATATTCCGAGTTCCGTCACCGAAGCCAGCGCTGCGGCATGTCTCGCCGGAGGATTTTTAAATGCGGCCCGCAATACCCGGACGGTCAGCGTGGAAATCCCGGAAGAAATCGACGTGACCGGCCAAGCACCGCGAGTCGGTGTCTTCGTCTGCAACTGCGGCATTAATATTGCCGGTGTTGTCGATGTTAATGAGGTGCAAGAATATGCCAAAACGCTTCCCTATGTGGCCTACGCCGAACAAAATCTGTTCACTTGTTCCCAGGATTCCCAGGAACAGATGAAAACAATCATTAAAGAAAACAACCTCAACCGGATCGTGGTGGCGGCATGCACCCCGAAAACCCACGAGGCCATCTTCATGGACACCCTCGAAGCATGCGGTTTGAACAAATATCTTTTTGAAATGGCCAACATACGGAATCAGGGATCATGGGTCCATTCCGACGCTCCGGAAAAAGCTACGGAAAAGGCCAAACATCTGATTCGAATGGCGGTCGCCCGTGCCGCAACGCTTCATCCGCTGCACGAAAAAAAGATTCCGGTGATCCAAAGGGCGCTGGTGATCGGCGGCGGAGCGGCCGGGATGAATGCCGCGCTGGGCCTGGCCGACCAGGGCTTTCCTGTAGTGCTGATTGAAAAGGAAAAAGAACTCGGCGGCATGGCCAACCGACTCACGTCAACCATCGAAGGCCGGGACATCGGAACTTACCTTGAAGGCCTGATTGAAAAGGTCACTTCCCATCCGGATATCCAGGTGCTGACCCGGTCGCTGATCGTCGGTTTTTCCGGATTCAAGGGGAATTTTACCACCGAGGTGCTGGTGGGACCGGGTATGTATGAACGAAAGATCGATCACGGCGTCGTTGTCCTGGCCACCGGCGCAACGGAATACCGCCCGGACGAATTTCTTTACGGAGAGAATGAAAACGTCGTGACCCAGATCGAACTGGCTCAGCGGCTGAAAGAAAAAGGCGCCAAAGACCTTGAGCGGGTGGTCATGATCCAGTGTGTCGGATCAAGAAACGAAAAGAATCCGAACTGCTCCAGAATTTGCTGCCAGAGCGCCGTCAAGAATGCACTTCACATCAAAAAACTTCAGCCGGATGCCGATGTTTTCGTCCTTTACCGGGATATCAGGACGTACGGTCTTTTGGAAGACTATTATACCGAAGCAAGAAAACAGGGGGTTATTTTTTCCCGGTACCGTCCCGAAGATCCGCCGACCGTGGAATCAACGGAAAAGGGGGTGAGGGTAACCTTTGTGGATCCCCTTCTGGGCCGCACCCTTCGCGTCGATGCGAACCTGTTGGCACTGAGCGCAGGGATGGTGGCGGAAGATACCGAGGAGCTCGCATCCATTGTAAAACTGGCCAGAACGGCCGAGGGGCATTTTATGGAAGCCCATGTCAAGCTGAGACCGGTGGACATGGCAACGGAAGGCATTTTTGTCTGCGGAACCGCCCACAGTCCCAAGCTGCTGCATGAATCGATTTCCCAGGCATTTGCTGCGGCTTCCAGGGCCACAACATTTTTATCACAACCGCAATTGACGCTGTCGGCGGTTACGGCACAGGTCGATGCAGACCTTTGTGCGTCATGTTTGATTTGTGTCCGGTCCTGTCCCTACCAGGTGCCGAGGATCAACCCGGACGGCGTCAGCGAAATCGATATTGCTTTATGCCACGGATGCGGTGTTTGCGCGGCGGAATGCCCGGCCAAGGCCATTGAACTCAACTGGTATGAAGACGTTCAGATTTTGAGCAAGGTCGATGCGCTGCTCGAAGGCGTTATGTAGTGTTGGTGTAAAATTTCAATCGTCAATTTCACCCTGTTAAATGCTGCCTTTGGCAGCCCTCCTTTGGAGGATTTAACAGGGCAAGCAAGCATCAATCCAAGGGGGTATGATGACAGAAGATTTCGAACCGATCATCATCGCGTTTTGCTGCAGTTTCTGAGGGTATACGGCAGCGGACCTGGCAGGTTCCATGAGACTGCAATATCCGACGGATATTAAAATCATTCTCCTTCCCTGCACCGGGAAACTGGATGTCCTTCACATCCTCCACGCCTTTGAAAAAGGAGCGGACGGCGTATATGCGGTGGGATGTATGGAAGGAGATTGCCATTACAACAGCGGTAACCTCAGGGCCAGAAAACGGGTGGAACAGGCGCAACATATTCTGGATGTCATCGGCATGGGCGGAGAGCGCGTACAGATGTATAACCTTTCATCCAGCGAAGGACCCCGTTTTGCACAGATTGCCATTGAAATGGATGAAAGGATCAGAAAGTTAGGACCCAATCCCATTAAACAGAGCAAAAACAGGGCCGCATAAACCATTTTACGTTTTAATCTTGGGACACTTTGGATTTTAGAGAATATCAGCGCTTCAGGTAAGATTACATATTTATTGAAAGAGAGGTCTTATGATTGTCGCCGACAAAAAACCCATCGAAGAAATTATAGAAGAAATCAAAGAACATGAAAAAATCCTGATTCTCGGCTGCAATGAATGCGTGACGGTCTGTGAGGCGGGCGGAAAGAAGGAGGTCGGGGTTCTCGCTTCGGCCCTTAGAATGTATTTTTTAAACCAGGGACGCGATGTCAAAATCGATGAAGTGACATTGGAGCGACAGTGCGATCATGAGTATCTTGAAGAGATTCGGGACAGAATGGATCAGTATGATGCCGTTGTTTCCATTGCGTGCGGCGTCGGTGTCCAGTTTATGGCTGAAAAATATCATGATACACCGGTCTATCCCGGCGTAAACACCTGTTTTCTGGGTGTCACAGAGAAACGGGGTTTATGGACGGAACGGTGCCAGGCGTGCGGTCAGTGTATTCTGGCGAGTACCGGCGGGATTTGTCCGGTTTCCCGCTGTGCAAAACGGCTTCTGAACGGACCGTGCGGCGGTTCCGTCCACGGCAGTTGTGAAATAAACAAAGACATCGATTGTGCCTGGCAATTGATTGTTGATCGTCTCAAGGCACTCAACCGGCTCGATGATTACGAAAAGATCTGCGCCTTAAAAGATTGGTCCTTTGACAGGGCCGGGGGACCCAGAAAAGTTGTCAGGGAGGATGTGCAGGAATGAAATCAAAGACACCAAGCAAACTGGAAAAGATACTGGCCGCCGGCCACATGGCCGTTACCTCCGAATGCGGCCCCCCCCGCGGAAGCGATCCCGAGGTGATCGTTAAAAAAGCCAATATGATCAAGGATCATGTGGACGCCATCAATATCACCGACAACCAGACGTCGGTAACCCGTATGTGCAGTCTGGCCGCATGTATACGCCTCAAACTCATGGGGCTTGAGCCGGTGCTGCAAATGGTGACCCGCGATCGAAACCGAATTGCGCTTCAGAGCGACATCCTCGGCGCGGCTTCCTTTGACATATTCAATATCCTTTGCCTTTCCGGGGACCACCAGAGTTTCGGAGATTGCCCCACGGGACAGAATGTCCATGATATCGACTCCATGCAGTTGATTCAAACCGTGCGGCATATGCGGGACGAGGGAAAATTTTTGGGAGGAGACGATATCAGCCGTCCGCCGCAGATGTTTGTGGGGGCTGCAGCGAATCCTTTTGCCGATCCGTTTGAAATCCGAGTTCCCCGGCTGGCCAAAAAAGTCACCGCGGGGGTCGAATTTATACAGACCCAGTGCATATATGACATCGATAAATTTGAACTCTGGATAAAAATGGCCGGCGATCGCGGACTGCTGGATAAAGTCTATATCCTGGCCGGTGTAACGCCGTTTAAATCCGCCGGAATGGCGCGGTACATGAAAAACAGGGTGCCGGGGATCGAAGTGCCGGATGAAATGGTCAAACGGATGGCCGATACCCCCAAAGAAAAACAGCCCGAGGAAGGCATTAAAATCTGCATTGAAACCATTCAACGGCTGAAAGAAGTAAAAGGGATAGCCGGCTTTCATGTCATGGCCATCGAGTGGGAAGATAAGGTTTCTGAAATCGTTGAAAAATCGGGTCTTTATCCCAGGCCGAGCCCGGCGTAGCTTTTAGGCGCATGAGGATTCGGCGTCAGGTCCCCTGAAATCATACGCCGGTGAAACACCGTTTTTTTAAATTAAAAGCAATGTACATTGTTCTAAATAAGAACGCTGAGAAATCATCGTTTAATGGGCAAAAGGTCAATGACAAATGACCGGTGCCAATATCAAGGAGGCTTAAAATGAGTGAAAAAAGAAGAATTTTAGTCGTCGATGATGAGCCTGATTTCTGCTCGATTGTTCAGGGTCAATTGGAAAAAGAGGGCTTCGAAGTCGAGCTGGCTTATAATGGTATCGAGGGACTGGAGAAAGTTCAGGCCAACCCGCCGGATGCCATTGTCCTGGATGTGATGATGCCTGAAATGGACGGATACGAGGTGTGTAAAAAATTGAAAGCCGATGACAAGTGCTGCAATATTCCCGTCATCCTTTTGACGGCCGTTGCATCGCACGTCACATCGACGCGATATACCCACCGGGATGGGATGTCCACGGAGGCGGACGACTATATCGCCAAGCCCGCGTCGGCGGAGCAAATCTCGGAAAGCATTAAACGGCTGCTCGGCTGATCGAGCGGCAGAAGCCGTCATAGGTGTTTACAACGGAAATTCTCAATTGAAGATGGACGGTATCCAGTGCCTGTTTTTCACATCGTCGATCTTTAATTAAAAGGAGGGGATAATGCCATCCGGGATTATCGAAATCAAGGGGAAGAAGAACAGCACGTTTAAGGACCATGTGATGTCGCTATTGCCCGAAGGCGGGAACCTGAATCTTTGCCTGACCTGCGGTCTTTGTTCTTCTGGCTGTCCGGCTTCGGGTCTGGAAGATATGGATCCCAGAAAATTTCTTCGCATGGCGTCTCTCGGGCTTGACCAGGAAATCGTAAATTCGAACTGGGCATGGATGTGCACCATGTGCACCCGCTGTACGTATGCCTGCCCCATGAAGATCGACATCGCCGCACTGATATTCAATATTCGCAGCAACTGGCCCAAAGCAGACCAGCCCAAGGGAATTCGGGGATCGTGCGAGATGGCGCTGAAAAACGATACCTGCAGCGCCATGGGCGCCACCGAAGAAGACTGGCGATTTGTCGTGGAAGATGTTGCAGAAGAAGTTCGCGATAGCCAGGACGGTTTCCAAGATCTTCAGGTTCCCATGGACAAAGAAGGCGCCTATTTCTTTTTGAACCAGAACTCTCGCGAGCCGGTCACCGAACCGGATGAAATGGTGCCGCTTTGGAAAATATTACATCTGGTCGGCGCCGACTGGACCTATGGGTCCAAAGGATGGGCCGCGGAAAACTACTGCCTGTTCTGTGCGGATCTGGAGAACTGGGAAAACATCGTCCGGGTCAAGGCCAAGGCCGTTGATAATCTCAAATGCAAAGTCTGGCTCAATACCGAGTGAGGGCATGAACTTTTTGCGGTCCGGGTCGGACTGCAACGGTTCAACATCGAACACAATTTTGAATGTAAAAGCATCATTCAATACTATGCCCAGTGGATCCGTGAAGGAAAGCTGAAAGTCAATTCCGACTGGAACAGGGATCTGAAAATCAAATTCACGGTCCAGGATCCGTGTCAACTGGTTCGAAAAAGCTTCGGCGACGCGGTGGCGGAAGATATGCGGTATGTTGTCAAATCGGTGGTGGGCGAAGAGAATTTCGTGGACATGCAGCCCAACAGATCCAACAACTACTGCTGCGGTGGCGGCGGTGGTTACCTTCAGTCCGGGCTTCCGGAAGCCCGGCGATATTACGGCAGGCGAAAATTTGAACAAATCCTGGAAACCGGGGCCGATTACTGCCTGACACCGTGCCATAACTGCCATGCCCAGATCCACGACCTCAAAGAACATTACGGCGGGAATTATCACACCACGCATTTATGGACCATCATATGCCTGTCCCTCGGGATTCTCGGTGAAAATGAACGGGAATATCTCGGGCCGGATTTGGCCGAGTTCGGTTTATAACCGGTTTTTTCCCTTAACAGACCTGCTCTGGAAAACCGGAGCAGGTTTTTTGTCTAACAAGTGGCCATCCATAAATACTGAAAAGATGCTGCATGCAGGTATATTGTATACTAGGCGATGAACGGGTCATGCGTTCAAAGTCGCCGATCATATTTTCGACGGTTCTAAAACGGATCGGATTGAAAGCGGTCTATGTCCCTTTCAGCGTCGACTCGCTCCGGATCGGTTCCGCATTGCAAAGCATACGGGTGTTAAATATTGCCGGCGCGAACATCACCATACCGTTCAAAGAGAAAGTCATACCCCATTTGGATGTTCTTTCGGAAGGTGCGAACATTATCGGCGCCATTAATACCATCGTTCGCAGCGGCGATATTCTCAAAGGATACAACACCAACGCCATCGGTTTCATGGATGCGCTGAATGATTCGGGGTTCGAAGTGGAAGGCAAATCCGCCCTTGTTTTCGGCACCGGCGGAGCGGCCAGGGCCATTGTATTTATTTTGAACTGGCTGAGAACCACTTCTATTTTCGTTGTCGGCCGCGACAGAGAGAAAACCCTTCAAATCGTGGAACGTTTCGGGGGAGAAGCCATGCGGCCGGAGGACCTCGCGGATCGAACGCCGACTGTCGACATCGTGGTCAACGCCACCTCTGTTTCCAGTCCGGATGAGTCATCAGACATGGCGGCGTTGCTTGAAAAACTTTCCTTAAAGAATTGTGAACTGGTCGTCGATCTGAATTACGGCCGCAGCAACAATTTGTGGCAGGATCTATCCCGGCGAATCGGGTCACGGTTCATGGACGGTTTGTCGTCCCTTGCCTATCAGTCCAGGCGGACCCTGGCGCTCTGGACGGGCATTCAGGTCCCGCCCGAAGAATTTTTAAAAGCGCTGAATGAAAATTTGTGATTTCTCAAAAAAAAGTCAAAAAATAGCGACTTTTTACGAATTCATCAAAGCTTGACGGGTATTAACACCGTAAACACACTCCCTTTTCCCAACTCGCTCTCGACATCGATGATTCCGCCGATGGAATCGAGAAGCCCCTTGACAATGGGCAGCCCAAGGCCCGTTCCGGTGATGTAACGGGTCTTGTCATCCTTGACCCTGTAAAATCTTTCAAAGATTTTATCCAGATATTTATCCGCGATACCGAATCCATTGTCTTTTACCCGTATACGAATATTGATTCCCGCCATATCCGCCGTGACGTTGATTTCTCCGCCGTCCTGGGTGTAATTGATGGCGTTTGTGATGAGATTACCAAAAATACTTTCAAGGGCGATGGGATCGGCAACGAGTTCGGGAAGTGCTTGTTCCGGAAGCAAAAGGGTCAGCGACTGGTTCTTTTTTTGAGCCGAGGCTTTTAAAAAGTCGATAATATTTTTTAAAAGCTCATCCAGGCGAACCGGCTGCGGTTCATGACAGATAATTCCTTCTTCGATACGGGATAAATCAAGCAGATCTCCGATCAATGAAATCAATCCCTTTGTTTTTTCCCGGGCTCTGGCAAGAATATGCTGGTCCTGTGTCGTCTCCTCACCCACCATGTCTCGAATGACAATGGCCAATTGTTCGTGGATGGTGGACAAAGGGGATCGCAATTCGTGTGAAACCTTTGCAACGAACTCTGATTTGAGCTGATCCAGAAGTTTCATACCGGTAATATCGACAAGATTCAGAATTGCTCCGAGACATTCTTTTCTTTCACCCAAAACCGGTCGCCCTCTGACCATTATATATCTTTTATCTTCGAGAGAAAACTCGAGGTTCGGAATGTCGTCGAAATCCACATGTTTCCCCTGGGAAATTTCCAGGGCCATTCGGCAAATTTCTGAATCCGGCAAATAGTCTTTAATCGGGTGCCCGGATTTTGCGCCGGAATCGAGCCCCATGAGCTTTTTGAACGCAGGATTCATCAAGACGACATGCCCTTTGGGATCGGTCACCACCACGCCGCTGGGAAACGATTCGATAATCGTGCGGATACGGCTTTTTTCCGTATCCAGATCATACAACGTTCTGCTTCTTTCCTGCTCGAGCCGACGGGCTTCCTGGATAAAGCGAATTTTTTCCCAGGCGCGATTGACGACGATTCTAAGCTGGTCCGGCTCAAAGGGCTTTGGAATGAAATCATAGGCCCCTTTTTTCATGGCTTCGATGGCGGTTTCCACCGTGGCATATCCTGTGATCACGATGACCTGAATGGTTTCGCTGAGCTGACGAATCCGTTTTAAAACCTCCAGTCCGTCCATTCCCGGCATCTTCAGGTCCAGCAGCACGATGTCGATCCTTTCCTTTTCTAAAATATCCAGTGCTTCGTCTCCCCCGGATGCTTTCAAGGCAAGAAAACCGGCGCGATTGAGGATGCGTTCGGATGCGTCGCGAATATCCTGTTCATCATCAACAACCATCACCGTTGCGCCGGGTGCTGTTTCCACTTTCTTCTCCTTTTTCAAGATACCAAATGCTTATATTTTTTTTGATCCAACGGGAAGCATTATCGTAAATGTCGTTCCTTTTCCGGGGACACTATCCGCTTGGATATTGCCGCCATGATTTTGTACGATTCGGTAAGCCAGGCTAAGCCCCAAACCGGTTCCTTTGCCTTCTTCTTTGGTGGTGAAAAACGGTTCGAAAATGTGGGGCAGATTTTCCCGGGATATCCCCGGTCCGGTATCGGATATTTCGATGCAGACCTTGTCGCCATCCGGCAGCAAGAAACTTTTAATGGTCAGCATCCCCTTTCCATCCATGGCCTGGGCTGCATTGAGAATGATATTCATGAACAAGTGATACAACTGCTGGATGTCCGAAAGCACAGGGGGGAGTGATGCATCCAGGTCTTTTACGATTTCGATGTTGTGAAACAGGGTCTGACTTTCCAACAGAAAAAGGGTTCGGGTGAGGGAACGGTTGATATCATGGGGACGCATCAGTTGCCGTGTCTGCCGGGTGAACTCAAGGAGTTCTTTTACGGTGTCCCGGCATCTTTTGGCGTCCCGTAAAATTCTATTCAGATCTTCTTTGGCGCCGTCTTCAAGGTCATATTCTTCGAGGATGAGCTTAGTAAACAGTGTAATCCCGCCGAGGGGATTGTTGAGCTGATGGGCCACTCCGGCGGCCAGTTTCCCGAGAGAAGACATTTTTTCAGCCTGCAGCAGTTGAAGCTGAGTTTTTCCGAGCTCTTCTTTTATTCGAAGCTCTTCCCGAAGATCGTGGAAAAAACCGATGGTTGCCACCTCCCGCCCATTTTCGTAAACGATGGCGGCATTTAAGAAGATGGGAATAATTTCTTTGTTTTTGCTGATGATATCGGCCTGATAGGATTGAAGTTTACCTTTGCCGCCGTATTGGTCGCTTCGAAGATTTCGCATCACTTCATAGGCATTGTTGCCGGGGTAAATATCCCGAACATTGAGATGATGGAGGGCCTCGTCTACCGAATAACCGAAAACCTTGGTGGCGGCCTCGTTGAAGATGAGAATCTTTCCGGTTTTGTCCGATGCAATAACGCAGTCTACGGCACTTAAAATGAGATTCCGCAAAAACGCATTGGAACGATGCAGTTTTTCTTCCAGCCCTCCATGGGTGGGAAGGTCAAAATCCATGCTGACATAGGCTTCGATCTCATTTCCGGAATAGATGGGATAGGCAAAATAACACGGCATTTCATTCAGATCCAATCTGTCTTCCGGTTTGGGCATAAGGGTGGGTTTACCCTTTTTTCTGGCCTCTCTTACCGCGCAGTTATCACAAGGACCCTGTCGTTCATAGAACACTTGGTGGCAGCATTTCCCAATGACTTGAGACTCTGTTGCACCATTTAACCTGCAGTTGGCGGCCAGGATTTTGAATTCAGGCGAAACGACAATAAATCTTCTTTTAAAAGCGCCGATCGCCTTGAGCAAATATTCTTTTTCTTTATCGATGCCCATCACGCTTCCGATATAAACATACGGATTTCAATCAGCGATAAATACCGCTTTTGAGAAAAGTTCGTAATTAATCATATATGTTACATTGTGGGATTTTGTCAACAGAAACATATATAGTTGTTGACGATAATGCCACATCGTGCCATATAAATATTAGAAGCCGTCTAAAAAAAGTCTTTTCGCCCGATATCGGCGTTGAGTCCTCGACATACTGGAGTATGCGTGTCGAAGATCCCGTTAACAGACGGGGCGGGTTGATTCTCGGCCTCGCGTTCTTGTCCCGCCGATCTTGGGCGGGAGATCTCGACCGAAAATCCTAATTTTGAGACGGCTTCCAGATGGCCGCTGACATGCCGGTTTCCTTTGAATGTTCGGCGTTCAGTGTTCAGAGTTCAGGATCTGAGCGCTGAACACCGAACATTGAACACTTTTATTAAAGACTCCGTATGGGTAAAAAAGATAAAGAAAAAAGCAGAACCGTAAAGAAAGAGACCATGTGGATGGTCGCTTCATTGGCCCTGGTTGTGGGCTTTATTGGCGGCGTTGTTTTCGGCGTCTATAAATCCGAAACCCTTAAACCGTTTCAAAATACACAGGTTTCCCAGCCGCCTGAAAAAGGGCAGGCCGTTTCGGCAGAACAAGCCGCGCAAATTTTTAGGCTTGAAAAAGAGACGAAAGAGAACCCCGGCAATGTTGCGGCATGGACCAATTTGGGGAATCTGTATTTTGATACCGGCAGTTATAAAAATGCCATCGCGGCATATACCAAGTCACTGGCATTGAACCCGAACAACGCCGATGTCATGACCGATTTGGGGATCATGTACCGTCGAACCGGTCAACCCCAAAAAGCCATCGAAGCATTCGATAAAGCGGCGAAAATAGACCCCCGTCAGGAAACGGCGCTTTACGATAAAGGCATTGTCCTCATGCACGACCTAAAAGACATTCCCGGCGCTATTAACGCCTGGGAAAAACTTCTCAAAAGAAATCCCGCGGCCAGTTCGCCGTCGGGACAACCTGTCAAAACCCTGGTCAAAACATTAAAAAGAAACATGAAACCCTAGCGGGTACCGAACCGAGTAAAATTGGATGGAAAAATGAAGAAACTGGTCTTCTTGTTGATGATTTTTCTGCCTGCAACAAGCTGGGGCGCAAATTTGCAGTATGCGCTTGATGTGAAAGTCAATACCGCTCAAAAAAAGATTGTCGGCATTGCCCGATTGAAAGCAAATGACGATATCAAGCTGGATCTGGCTGTTCGAAATCTGAAGATATTGAACGTGGCCGGCGGCAATGTCGTCGATTCAACACACGATATCCTTGGACTTTCCATGAAAAAAGGCTCGGAGACAACAATCCGTTTCGAAGCCTTGATCGGCGAAAACCGGAATAATTTTATCGATAAAGATAACGTATTCTTGACAGCCGACTGGTACCCCCAACCGGATGTCCTTGCCGAATATGAATTTACCGCAACGCTGCCGGGTAATTTTACGGCTGTGTCGGAATCCGAATTTGTCGGCATTCAAAAACATGATTCATCGACAACCATCGCTTTTGAATTCAGTTATCCCCTGGAGAGCCTGCATCTGGCAGCCTCAAGCCGCTGGGTGAGAAAAAAAGAACGATATAAAAACATCGATATCGAGACCTATTTTTTCAAAGAGGATGCGCATCTTTCAGACGAATATCTTGCGTATACCCAAAAATACCTGGCCATGTATGAAAAGATGCTCACGCCGTATCCATACCGGCGTTTCGCCGTTGTAGAGAATATATTGCCTACGGGAAATTCAATGCCCACGTTTACCCTTCTGGGAAGGCAGGTGGTGCGTTTACCGTTTATCGTCAAGACCTCGTTGGGGCATGAAATTTTACATCAATGGTTCGGCAATTCCGTTTATATCGATTTTGCGTCCGGAAACTGGGCGGAAGGGCTTACAACATATCTTTCAGATGCTTACTATGCCGAGCTGGAAGGAAACGGCCGGGCTTACCGAAAACAGATCCTGGTGAATTACAACGCGTATGTCCACACAAACAATGCCATACCGTTGAGCGATTTCCAAAGCCGAAGCAACAGGGTCCAAAGCGCTGTCGGCTACGGCAAGTCGGCCATGCTTTTTCACGGACTTCGCAGGCTTTACGGCGATGACATTTTTTATGCGGCCATTCGGGATTTTATCCGGAAAAATCGTTTTCGGCAGGCATCCTGGCTAGACATCCAACATGCCTTTGAAATTGCCACCGGAAAAAAACTGTATACTTTTTTCGGAGATTGGCTCACCCGCAAAACCATCCCGTATCTCCAGATTAAAAATGCCCATCTGTATGTGGGACAGGAGGGGCAACTGAAACTGAGGTTCGATCTTTTACAGCCCAGGGATCCCTATCCATTGCATATCCCCATCACGTGGTATACGGGGGACCGTAAGAAGACAATGTGGATTGATGTGAAAAATGCCAAAGAAAAGATAGTGCTTGCATTGGACGAACCGCCCGAAAAGGTCGTTATGGACGATAATTACGATCTGATGCGGCATTTAACCCCTGAAGAAACACCGCCGGTTTTGGCGGGCATCATGGGCAAAGAAAAGCTGATCGCGGTGATCTCATCCGGGCGACGATCGGCGTATCAACCGCTGATCGATGCTCTGGGCGTTCAATCGATCCGGTATGTGACACCGGATAAAATTACTTTCGAACAGATTCAAAAAAACTCAATGCTCGTTGCCGGCGCGGACAATCCTGTTGCGGATATGATGCTGGGTAAACTATCCGGTTCGAAACAAGGCGTTTATTTGAAAGTATATAAAAATCCCTATAATGAATCGGAGCGGGTGATATGGATGCGGGTCGCGGATAGGAAAGAAGCAATGGCCGTCCAAAATAAGGTTCCGCACTATGGAAAATATACCGAGCTTGCATTTACGAACGGCCGAAACACCTTGAAATCGATTGCCGAGACACAAAACGGTATTCGGATATTATCCCGGCCGCCTGTCCGGGCGCTGAACCCCAATATCCTTCCAACCCTGGACGACATTATCCCGCGACTTGAAACCTCACGCATTGTTTACGTCGGAGAAACGCACGACCAATATGCGCATCATATGAACCAATTGAAAGTGATTAAAAAAATCCACGAAGCCGGATATCCACTGGCTGTTGGAATGGAAATGTTCCAGCGACCTTTTCAACCGGTAGTGGACGACTATCTGGCCGGCCGGATCGATGAGTATACATTTTTAAAAAAGACCGAATATTTCAAAAGATGGGGATACGATTACAATTTGTATAAACCCATAGTCGATTATCTGAAGCAACGGCACATCCCGCTTGTTGCCTTGAATATTCAGGGAGATATCACGCATCAAGTTGCACGGGAAGGGATATATGGCCTGCCCGACGCCGAAAAAAAGCAGTTGCCGTCGGCCATGAACTTTTCAAATGAAGCATACCGAAAGGATTTGCGCGAGGTGTTCTTCATGCATAATCATCAGGACGATCTGCGGGATTTCAACTATTTTTTTCAGGCGCAGCTTTTGTGGGATGAAGCAATGGCCGAATCGGCTTATGGATATTTAACAAACCATCCCGGATTTAAAATGGTGATCCTGGCGGGAAACGGTCATGTGCGGCATCGATATGGAATTCCGGAACGCCTCTATCGGCGCAACCACGAACCCTATGTCGTTGTGGTACAGGATGAAGAGATTGAAGACGGTGTTGGAAATTATGTGCTGTTAACCACCAAACTCGATGGCAAAGCATCTCCCAAGCTGGGTGTAACGGTGGAAGAGAAAGACCGGCATTTGGTGATCACCGGCGTCGATCGAAATACGCCCGCACAGAAAGCAGGGTTTAAAACCGGTGACATTATTCAAAAGTTCGGGGAGCGGCCGATTGAATCACTGGCGGACTTGAGACTGAACCTGTTTTTCAGCAAAAGCGACAGCACGGTCAAGATCCGGATTAAACGGGCGGATAAGATAATCGACAAAAACGTAGAACTGTTTCATTTTCAACGCTTTTTGCATAACATGTGATGTATATTGTCCAGATGGTATGACGTTCGTAAAAAGGTCGCTTTTTTGACGCTTTGCGAGACTGTCAAAATATGGATTTAAAAATTTCGCAGGTTCGGCAAAGATTCATTTTTTCTTTCCAGGATCGATGAACACTGCCGTCACAGATCGTACCGTTAATAAACCAGCAAAGATCGCCGGCCCGGAACTCCCAGGCCGGGCACTGTTTTTTCTTTTCAGAAGGGCACGTCTTTCGATCCCAGCACGGCGCCCTGTTTTGGATATTTTGCTTTAATCTGGAAACCAGAAAAAAAATCTGGCGTTCCACATGGGACGGAATGGATCGCCACCCCTGCTCATAGCTGTGAATGGCCTTGATGGAAACGCCAAGAAGCTGCGCCATCTGCCGCTGTGTTTTCCCCAATTTATTTCTGAGCTTCTTGAATTCTTTGCTGGTCATGCCAGACCCCTCATGAGTAACCACAATGTGGTAATTAACACTATGGCTATGTGGGATTTCTTGTCAAGTCTTTTTTTAAGATGGCCGAGTTCTTATCCGGCTCAGAGAATCGCTATAAGCAGAATAAAGAAAGGTAATTGCAGCCTGCCGGAAACAGATCAGCTTTTTCTAATTCGCCACCGAAGGCTCACTTGGTGAAGTCTGCTATAACGATATTGATATTTTGCTATTAAATTTATTTTTTTATTGACAACAAGTACTACATTGTAACATAAATTGAATAGGTGTCCGCAAGTGTCTAAAAGATAGATGTTTTGGACTTTTCAGGGACATCATCAATTTTTCAAATGCCATAAAACCAAACTGGACGCTGAAGAAAATGATGTTATCCTTTCCCTCCTTGAGCGATGGAATTGCCAAAGGAGGCGTTGAGTCCGTCCATTGCTCGCACCGCCCTTTCATGTTGAGTGATGCCAGTCCCGTTAATAACTTCGATGAAGCGTCGTTTCTTCGTGTATATATAACCTGAAAGAATCAGTAAAAGGAGGTACCTATGAAAAAAATCGTTGTTTTAGGGTCAGGTGCCGGCGGGACAATGGTCGCCGCAAAGTTGCGCAAGGAGCTGATGAGTCGGGAATGGCAGATTACCGTCATCGACAGGGATCCCATGCACCACTATCAGCCCGGCTGGCTGTTTATTCCGTTTGGGATTTACAGGCCGGAAGAATGTGTCAAACCCAAAGGCGATTTCTTTTCGTCCGGGGTCGAATTCGTGGTCGACGAAGTCGTAAACGTCGACCATGAAAAAAAGACCGTGAAAACCAAAAAGGGCCAGTATGATTACGACTGGCTGGTTATCGCCACCGGCTGCAGGGTCGTGCCGGAAGAAACCGACGGGATGATGGATGACTGGGGAGGCGACGTCCATACCTATTACACGTTGGAAGGTGCGATTGCGCTTTACAAACGATGGAAATTCTTTAAAAAGGGAAGGATCGTGGTTAATATCGCCGATATGCCCATCAAGTGTCCGGTTGCGCCCCTGGAGTTCGTCTATCTTGCCGACTGGTTTTTTGGAGATAATGGTGCTCGGGACAACATCGAGATAGAATTGGTCACGCCGTTGAGCGGCGCTTTCACAAAACCTGTGGCTTCGAAGGTTCTGGGAGAAGTCTGCAGTCAAAAGAACATCAAGATCACTCCCAACTGGTCCATTGATCACGTGAATGCCGGCGAAAAGACCATCGAATCGGTAACAGGTGATAAAATCCCCTATGACCTTCTCATTTCGATCCCGTTGCATTCAGGCGCACAGGTCATCTTGGACAGCGGCCTCGGGGATCCCATGGGTTTTGTCAATACCGAAAAAGGCACATTAAAAGCTGCGGATTTCGACAATGTCTATGTGATCGGAGATGCAACCAATGTGCCCACGTCCAAGTCCGGTGCGGTTGCACACTACGAATCCGACATCGTCGTAAACAACATTCTCCTCGAGATAGAGGATCAAGAACCTAGACCCGATTATGACGGGCATTCGACGTGATTTATCGTCTCAAGCCATGGTATGGCTTACTTAATTGATTTCAGCTATGACATGGAGCCCCTTGCCGGAAAATTCCCTTTTCCCGGTATGGGTCCTTTCTCACTTCTCGGTGAAAGCCAATCAAACTACCTGGGAAAGATGATGTTCAAATGGGTCTACTGGAACCTCATGTTGAAGGGGTTTGAGCTACCTTTGGAACCCCAGTTCAACATGGCTGGCAAAATGCGTCAGAGTTTTTAAATAAGGAGGCGCCATGACAAACGAAGAATTGATTCTCGAACGGCTTGATCGCATTGAAAGCCGGATAGCTCCTCTGGCGGAATCCGCCATAAGTATGAAGGAATTTAAAGATGATTTGTTTGCGATGTCCCAACCGGTGTCCAAAAGGTTAATTAAAGAACTTGAAGATGTCGAATCTGCATTCCAGTTGGAAGATTTGGCAGCCCTGGCCAAGCGAATGCTCAGAAGTGTCAAGCACGTTATCTATAGCTTGGAACAGTTGGAGAACATCATCGATTTTGTGACAACCATTGAGCCGGTACTTATGCTGATGGTTCCTCAACTCATCGAATATCTAAATGATTTGGAGCAAAGAGGCGTTTTTCGCATCATAAAAGCCACGTATGATATTCGAGCCAAAATCGCAACAGCGTATACCGCTGAAGACATCGACCGAATCGGAGACGGTCTTGTCGCTTTGTTGGGTATCACCGAAAAGATGTCCGATCCTCAGTTCAAGCAATTGTTGGAAAATCTGGCCGATCTTGGGGCGGGTCTGGATCTGTCCAAAAGCAAGGATGTCGGCGCGTGGGGCTTTTTCACCGCCTGCTCGAATGCGGAAGCCAAGAGAGGACTTGGTGTTTTGTTGGAATTGACCAAGGCAATGGGACATCTGAAAACCAGTGCCGCGGCATCGGTATCCGAATAGCAAGAAACTTCGGCGAAAGGTTATCGGCAGCGGCCCATAAAAGAGATGATATTGAAAATTTTAAACGATATGTAATGGCATGAGCATTCGATGCAAATGATAGGGCCGATCCGATAAAAAAAGGCGGTTCGTCCAGACGAACCGCCCCAAGCCAATAGAGGAGGAAGAAGAGAGGATTATGGCTTGATTTATAGATATCCCCCTCAAAAAGCCTTGTCAAGGAAAATGTGCTACATAGTGGTAATTTGATGCGTAACGTCCACAATTTAGTTTCCACGAATTGCGCGGGGAGTTTCGGGTTCGCTTCAATTGAAACGTGTTTGATGCATTAAATGGACCTTGACATTGGGTGTCACGATGTGGTACTTTAAGGCTCATCTCTCATCTGACGAATGGCTGAATAATTTCTCCTGGCTTACCTGCCTTATTCACGCTGTTTTTAACAACGGGTGAGAAACCTGGACCGACAAAAGCGAGAGAATCTAAATCAGCTAAAATATCTTACCGGAACTTTCGCTGCAGCGAAGGTCGGAAGTATTCTTCAATTTCTTGCTATAACGGAGAGGGGGTACAAATGGCGAACATCAATTTAAATAAAGTGCCCAACAGCCTGCTGGGATTTTTGGTGGCATTTCTTCTCATCGGAAGTCTGCCGTTTGACGCGGAAGCCGGATCGCATAAAAACAAGATCAATACCGATATATTCGGCGTTGCGATACAAGGGTACGACACCGTCGCCTATTTTACCGAAGGCCGTGCAGTGAAAGGCGCAAACGAATTTTTCTACGAATGGAACAATGCCAGGTGGTACTTTACAAATGCGGAACATCGAAATCTATTTGCAGCCGATCCGGAACGTTATGCCCCAAGGTACGGCGGCTACTGTGCGTCGAGCATGGCGTCAACCGGCAAGATTTTTAACGTAAATCCAGAGGCATTCAAAATTATCGATGGTAAACTGTATTTATATTATAATCAGAAGTTCGGCAATGAATTTGCCGCAAAAGTCGGGAAGAACATCAAAAAGGCGGATGAAAATTGGATGAAGGTGAACAGGCAGAACTGATGCCTCCATCAAAAATACAAACGACCTTTTTCCAGCGGCATGAACTGCCGGCTGATCATTTGAGACCGGCTTTTCGAAGACCGTCGATAATGTCGGATCGATCTTCAGGGTTCCGAAACACCGTGCCATAAGATCCGACTTCAAAAAACGGAGCGAGTCGGAGAACGTCGCGTGCCGATCGATTCGCTGCTTCGGTGCGTCCGGCCCGGGCATATGCTGCCGCCAGCATGATATAATACCCCACATAATTCGGATTTCCGGCCAGCCCTTTATTCAATATCGTGATGGCATCTTCATAGCGTCCGCTTAAGTAATACGCCTGGCCGAGGACCATCAGCTCGCCAAAAGAGATATGAGGATTCAGCCGAAGTGCGGATTCCAGCCAATAAATCGCCGCATCCTTTCGGCCTGAATACAGCATGACCGAACCGAGTTGGCTTTGACTTCGGGTATCATTGGGATTCAATGCGATGGCCTGCTGCAATTCGTTGATTGCAATATCGTATTGCTTCCGGCGGAGATAAACGATTCCGAGCGCAGAGTGAGCAAGGGCGTTTGTTTCTTCCAAACTTAATGCTTTTTTAGCAAGATCATGTGCCCGTTCAAGAGATTTTTCGGGAAAAACGGTCCAGCCGTAAAAAAAATCAAAGATATGAGACCAGGCCAAAGCGGCATAGGCCGAAGAATAACTGGGGTCGATGTCAATGGCTTGCCGGAACATTCGCCGAGCCTGTTTGTTGCCCTCCCGGTTGTTTCGATAAATGTATTCCCATCCGCGAAGGAGATAGTCATAGGCTTGTAAATCGTCGGTGTTCTTCTTCATGATCCGCTTGCGTTCGGTTCCATTGATCTGAATGGCAAGCCTTGCGACAATGGATTGAACAAGTTCGTTCTGCAATTTAAAAAGGTCCCTAAAATCTTTGTCGTATCGCTGGGCCCAAATATGGTGATCGGCGGCGGCATCAATAAGTTGGACATTGATGCGGACCTTGCCGCCGGTTTTCTGAACACTTCCTTCCAGAACATACCGCACACCCAGATCCCGGTGAAGGTCTTTGATTTTTACCGGTTTATCTTTGTAAGTAAATACCGTGTTGCTGGCAATAACCCATAACTCCTGAAACTTTGATAAATCGGTAATAATATCATTGGTGATGCCGTCGCTGAAATACGCCTGTTCAGGATTCCCGCTCAGATTTTTGAATGGAAGTACCGCAATGGAAGGCTTTTCGTTTAAAGAAATAGGCGGCTTGTTTTTGAAAGAAGCGTTCTGGGGCAGCTGTTTGGATTTAAAATAAAATTGATAGACTGCAAGTGCCCCGAGTCCGAAAAGGAGCGCAATCCCGATCATTGCAATCCGTCTTCCCGGTTTCGCCCCGAATTTTTTGTCGCTGATAACCTTGCCGGCGGCATTCGAATCCATAAGAATCCGGTATGCTCTGATCGGGTCTTTGATGTTTTTTACGCGAAGTTCTCCAAGATCTTCATATCCCAAGGAGAGGTTGCTTTTAACTTGTTCGAACGCCGTCCGCGATATGCAAATGCCCCCGCCTTTGGAGAGCCCCTCTAAACGGGCGGCAATATTGACACCGTCGCCGTATATCCGGCCTTCGTCTTCGATAACATCTCCCAGATTGATGCCGATGCGAAACTTCATTTTTCGATGATCGGGCAGCGCCGCATTTTGGGATTTGAGTTCGTTTTGTATATCCACCGCACATTTAACCGCATCTATGATACTGGCGAATTCTGCCAGGATGTTGTCTCCGGGTGAGTCCACAACCCGGCCGTAGTAATGATTGACAAGGTTAAACATTATTTCACGATAAGCTTTTAAGGTCCTGACGGTTGTATCGTCATCCTGGCCCATAAGACGACTGTATCCCATGACATCGGCACTCATGATGGCAACGAGTTTTCGCTTAAAATTTTCTGAGGCCATGGGAATGCTCCATCGATGCGCCTTGGAAGATAGACGTTGAAATAGAAGTGTTGATTATGTTTAATGCTTCTGTTTGATTGAAAACGAAGCAAATTCATTAATATTTATAGTCTGTTCGTCAGGCTTTGTCAAAACGTATATGGGGTATTTCACTCAGGATACACAGCGATTTAGGAAGGTAGGGATCATTTGATTTTAACAAAAGGAATATTCGTTCGCAAGGATCATTATTTTATGGTACGTTCATCCGGTCATCCGATGAAAATTCATGCCGGCAAATGAGCCCTTAAGGAGAACCGATGCCCACAGGCGGGATCAAACGTATCAACACGATTTTGTATTGTCGAAACTGGGACGAAACCGTGAAATTTTACCGCGAAGTGTTGAACCTCCATGTCCATTACGAAACAAAATGGCTCGTAGAATTTCAATTGATCGAAAACACCTTTTTAAGCATCGCCAATACCGCTTTCACAACCATTCAAAGCGCAAAGGGTTCCGGCATTACCCTCTCAATTCAAGTTGAAAATGTTGATATCGCTTATCGCAGGCTGCGCGGAACCGGCATAGAAACCGGACCGATCAAAGCCATATGGGGTGCGCGAGCATTTTACATCTTCGATCCCGAAGGTCATCGCATCGAGTTGTGGTCCTAAACCCTGTACCCTTTGAAAATGACATAACCAAACGAAAATATTTTCCGTCTATATGTTTAAAATAACGGACTTTCCTTCTTTAGCAGGTTGACATGGTTACGTTGTGGTCTTATTTACTGAAAAGAAATAGAAGGAGGTACTCCGTATGACAAAACAAACTTTATCCATACCCAACATCTCCTGCGGCCATTGCGTGATGGCCATCAAAAACGAGTTGAGCGGGCTGGAAGGTGTCGCAACCGTGGAAGGGGATCCCGGTGACAAAAGCGTCACCGTTGAATTCGAAGCTCCCGCCACACTGGAACAAATCAAGGAAACCCTTAAAGAGATCAATTATCCCGCGGCTTAAACGGGAGTGTCGATCTTGAACGAAGAGCTGTCTCATGGTGTCAGACCCCGCGGATTTTATAAAAAACCGATCGATTCAAGATTCTATGACGGCGGAATCGAAAATGAGCCCTTGCTGACCTCAAACAGAAAAAGCTCGGTTGAGCTTTCCTGATTTGAATCAGCCCTTTGTCACCGGTTCCGTCCAAACGCCGGCGGGCATTGTTCCCAAAATTTCTTCCGACCTGCGCTGGCAGGATCATTGGGGAACCATCAAGGCGCGATGGGGTGTGGGCCGCATGCACTATGCCGTAGATCCCGGACTTTATGCCCTTGGAGAACCTGATGATCAATCTCCGGTTCTGGTCACCGCCAATTACAAAATGAGTTTCGATCGATTGCGAAAAGCCCTTTTGAACCGGAAGGCATGGCTACTGGTTCTGGACACGAACGGCATCAATGTTTGGTGCGCGGCCGGAAAGGGGGCATTTGGAACAGACGAACTGGTTCGGCGCGTTGAATTCAGCGGATTGAATCAGGTCGTTTCCCATCGCCGGCTGATTTTGCCGCAGCTGTCAGGTCCCGGCGTGGCGGCACACAAGGTTAAAAAACGCATTGGATTTAAAGTTATTTTCGGTCCTGTTCGGGCCGTTGATTTACCGGTTTTTCTGGATGCCGACTTAAAAGCAACCCCCGACATGCGGCAAAAGACATTTACCGCACGCGAAAGGCTGGTTTTGATACCGGTCGAGCTGGTCGGCGCTTTAAAATGGTATGTGTTGATTCTGCCGGCATTTTTCCTTCTGGGGGGACTGGGCGCATCTTCGGGATTTTGGAACAATGCATTGAACCATGGTCTTTTCGCGGTGCTCAATCTGTTGGCGGCATTGGCAGCCGGGGCGGTTTTGACCCCGGTTCTGCTACCGTGGCTGCCCGGCAGGGCCTTTTCTCAAAAAGGCGTGATCATGGGCGTGATCATGGCCGGCGTAATTTTTGTTTTCAGCACAACATATCTTCACCTAAAAATCGAGCTTCTTGAAATTCTGGCCTGGTTTTTTCTGACGCCGGCTTTGTCGGCTTTTTTGGCCATGAATTTTACCGGTTCTTCAACCTTCACGTCCCTTTCCGGTGTCAGAAAGGAAATGCGCTGGGCCGTTCCCTTTGAGATTATCGCCGGAGTGGCCGGGTTGATTCTCTGGTTTGGATCGCGATTTATTGTTTAAAGGTCGATAAAAATGAAAAATATGGTCTATTTAAAAGATGTTGTCACACTTCAATTCAACAAGGAAAGATGCTCGGGCTGCGGTATGTGCATGGTGGTTTGTCCCCATGCGGTTTTCGGTATGAACAGCGGCCGGGTTCACATCCAAAACAAAGATGACTGCATGGAATGCGGTGCGTGTTCCATGAATTGTCCGACAGGCGCCTTAAGCGTGCAGTCGGGCGTGGGCTGTGCCGCAGCCGTCATCAATTCGGCTCTGGGCAGAGAAGGATCCTGTTGTTGTGTCGTCGAAACCAAGAACGATTCCAGCACAGGGAAAAACACGACCTGCTGTTAGCGCTGCCGCGCAATACATCTCATTCGAGCAAAAAACAATCCTTGACATTTTTAATTTTAAAAATTAAAGAAATTTCTTTAATCAATAATGAGGTTCATTAAAATGCCTCAAAAGGCATTTTTTTTACGCTGAAACCGGCTTTTAGGATCCTGGAAATGACAAAAACCGCCCTTTTAGATTACATGTACATCTTTCTTTTCCTCGTCGTGGGTTTTATCGGAGGATTTGCGCCGTTTATTGTCAACTGGTTCATTCGCCCCAAAACAACACATCTAAAAAAATCTCTGGAAACCTATGAATGCGGGATGGATATTTACGGAAAAGCCTGGGATTACCGTTACGGCGTTGCGTATTACCTCTATGCGCTGATTTTTCTCGCATTTGATGTCGATATTTTGTATCTGTTTCCGGTTGCAGCCGCCTATGACAAGGTGTCCGGCATGCGCGGAATTCTTGAATTTGTTATTTTTTTGGGCATTCTGGCCATGGCGGTCGTTTATGCCTGGGTCAAAGGAGTATTTACGTGGGAGAGGAAGATAAAGGTTCATCGATAACCTCTGATTTAGACGCATATGCCGAATTTTTAAAATCTGAATCCTGCCGTCCGTCGATAAAAGATGCCGGCGAATACGGAGAAGGGCCCCTGTTGCGCATGAAGCTGACGGACACCGTCCTGAAGCTGTGTCAGGCGAACTCTCTTTGGCCCATGACCTTCGGCATTGCCTGCTGCGCCATAGAAATGATGGGGACCGGCATGGCCCGTTTCGACATTTCCAGATATGGATCCGAAGTGTTCAGGCCGTCGCCCAGACAGTCGGATTTGATGATCGTGGCCGGAACGGTGAATAAAAAACTCGCTCCGGTGCTCATGACCCTTTACGAACAGATGCCGTCCCCCAAATGGGTCATTGCCATGGGGAACTGCGCTATCTCCGGCGGCCCCTTCAAAGTCCAAGGAAACTATAATGTGATCGAAGGCGTCGACAAGTTGATTCCGGTCGACGTCTATGTTCCCGGCTGTCCCCCCAGACCCGAAGGCCTGATCGAAGGCATTCTCAAGGTGCAGGAAAAAATAACCGGTATCCGGCATCCCCTTCCTCAAAATCGACACCCCAAATCTCCTTTAAAGAAGGTAAGAGGCTTGAGGGTGAAATAATGGATAAAATAAGCAAAAATTTTAAAGGATTTTTGAGCGATCAAGGATTCGATGCCGTCGAGACGGACCATGAGCAGCGGGGATACCATCTGGAAGTTGTGCTGACGGTGAACCAGGTTCGAGAATTTGCAAAAAAAGCGTATGAGCTCGGTTTCTATCTGGTCTTTGTCGCCGGATTTCAGGTCCGTCCCGACCCGGAAAATAGTTCCCCGCATTCCGGACTGGCAGTGGTTTATCAATTCGCCAGGTATGACCGGCAGTACCGGATGAAGGCGTGCGCTTTAGTGCCGGACAGCCTTGAGATTCCCAGTATATCCGACATTTATAAGGGAGCCGACTGGCACGAAAGAGAGACTCGTGATTTTTACGGGATCGTTTTTAGCGGCCATCACAACCTGAAACCGCTGTTGCTGGCGGATCAAGATGCCGATTTTCATCCGTTACTGAAAGAAGAAGCAAAACTGAAATCCCTCGAAGCGGTATCGTGGCCTTCGGAGGCGCCGGCAAGTACCGAATAAGAAGCCGGGGACGGTACCGGCAAGTCCCTTGGTTTTATAAACCGAAAGCCCGGAAAAGGACAATTTGTTTCCGCTAATAGCGAGATAGGATATTTAAGACTCATATGCTCGAATCAGAATATCAGGAACAAAACCGGTTCTTTCTGAATATGGGACCCCAGCATCCCAGCACCCACGGCGTGCTGTTGATTGTGCTGGAGATGAACGGGGAATACGTCCTCGATCCCCAACCGGTGCTCGGCTTCATCCACCGCATGCACGAAAAGATGGGAGAATCAAGACCGTGTCCGGGTTTTATGCCCAATACCGGCAGAATGGATTATGTTTGTGCCCTGCCGTACAATCACGGATATGTGTCACTCATCGAGCGAAAAGCGGGAATTGAGGTTCCCGAAAGAGCGGAATACATCCGGGTCATTACATCGGAACTGAACCGGATTGCCAGCCACCTGCTCTGGCTCGGCGCCTATCTTCTCGACCTCGGTGCGTTTACCCCCATTTTATACGGTTTCGATGACCGGGAACACATTTTGGATATTCTGGAAAGTGTCACCGGTTCCAGGCTCACCTACAGCTACTATCGCTTCGGCGGCGTTTGCCAGGATATCGACGAAACATTTGTCGAGCGGACCCGGGCCTTTATCAAGCGATTGCGCAAACGATATGCGATCTATGAAAAGCTGGTGACCAAAAACATTATTTTCATCAAGCGTACGGAAGATATCGGGATCGTTTCGCCGGATATGGCCCTGCGATACGGAATGACGGGGCCGAACCTTAGAGGATCCGGCATTTCTTATGACATACGAAAAAATGAACCGTATTCTGTTTATCCTGAATTCGATTTTGAGATACCGGTGGGAAGTCAAGGAGATTGTCTGGACCGATACATGGTTCGTGTCCGTGAGATCGAGCAGAGCCTTAGGATTATCGAGCAGGCCCTGGACCGGCTGCCGGACGGGCCGATTCGATCGAAGGTGCCGAAAAATATCAAGCTGGCTCCCGGCGACTGCAATTTTGCCGTGGAAGCCGCCAGAGGAGAGCTGTCTTACTATCTGATAGGGGATGGAACGAGCACTCCCTATCGGTTGAAAGTCAGGGTCCCGTCATATTCCAACTTGAGCTGTTTGCCGGAGCTGGGACGCGGTATTCTTCTGCCCGATCTGGTGTCTATTTTGGGAAGTTTTGATCTGGTGATACCGGAGATCGACCGGTAGGACATTTAATTAATGCGCTTTTAAAAAGAAGCTTATGGAAACGATTTCAACTTTACCGCCCGAACTGATCCGAATGGTGATCAGCGTCATCATAATCATTTCATTTCTTTTTCTCAACGCCATCATGATGGGCTACGCGGAACGGAAAATCGCAGGACACGTTCAACGGCGTCCCGGTCCCATGGAAGTGGGGTCCCACGGCATTCTCCAAATGATTATCGACGGTATCAAGCTGGTGGCAAAAGAGTTGGTCGTCCCGTTCAATGTGGATCGCACCCTCTTTCGGGTGGCGCCGCTCTTATCGTTTACGCCGGTGATTCTTCCCCTTCTCGTGATTCCATTCAGCGAAAAGCTCCAGGCAAGGGATTTGAACATGGGACTGATATTCATCGTCACCATGGGGTCCGTCAACGTCATGGCGATTTTGGTCGGCGGATGGGGGTCCAACAACAAATATTCCATGTTCGGCGCCATGCGGGCCGTGGCCCAGGCCATTTCTTATGAAATCCCGATTTTGCTTTCCATGCTCGCCGTGATTCTCATGTGCAATACATTCAGTCTTAAGGAGATTGTCGGCGCTCAGCAAAAGATCTGGTTTGTTTTTTTACAGCCGGTGGCCTTTCTCATTTACGTGATTGGCGGACTCGCAGAAACCAACCGTGCCCCATTCGATCTGCCTGAGGCCGAAAGCGAGCTCACGGCGGGGTTTCACACCGAATACAGCGGTATGGGGTTTTCCCTGTTTTTCCTTAGTGAATATACCAATATGTTCATTGTCGCTTCGGTGGCGACGGTTCTTTTTTTGGGCGGATGGCACGGCCCCCATCTTCCTTACGGCGAATACCTGGGCGTGGTCTGGTTTTTACTCAAGGTCTATTTCCTGTTGTTTCTGATGATTATGGCGCGATGGACCTATCCGAGGGTACGCTTTGATCAATTGCTGAATTTTTCCTGGAAGTATTTGGTACCTTTTTCTCTCGTGAACCTTTTGATAACAGCCGTGATTGTTAAACTATGAAGCAATATTTTTCCGAATTGTATACCGGCGGAAAGAGCCTGGTTGAAGGACTCGGCGTCACCATGAAGGCGCTGTTCATGCCCATCGTCACGGTGCAGTATCCCCGGGAAGAAATCGATATATCCCCCAGTTTCAGAGGTCACATCGATCTTATTCTGGATCCGGAAAAAAATTCGTATCGGTGTATCACATGCGGCATGTGCGAAAAATCCTGCCCGTCTGATTGCATCACGGTCAAGGGAGAAAAACGTGAAGGGGAAAAGAAGAAAACCCTGGTCCTTTTCGAGCTGGACTTTACCAAATGCAGCCTGTGCGGAACCTGTGTCGAAGTTTGTCCCGTGAATGCTCTTGAGTATTCCAAAGAATACAACCTGGCGGCCTTTTCCAGGGAAGCGTTCCATTATGACATCCTCAAACGGCTGGAGGAACGGATAAAATGACGTTTTACCAGGGCATTGCCGAAGGGCTTTTTTTCGCGTTTGTTATTCTGGTGGTATTGGGAAGCCTCATTACCATCCGGGCCAAAATGCTCATGAAAACGGTTTTGGGACTCGCAGTGGCGCTTCTCGGGGTTGCCGGCATTTATTTTTATCTGGGGAGCATGTTTCTTACCCTGATGCAGATTCTCGTCTATATCGGCGCCATCTGTATCGTTATGATTTTCGGCATCATGGTCGGATATACGCCCACTGAAGTGGCGGAAAAGTCCATTAAGGATTGGCGAAACAAATTTTTGGCCGTCTCGTCGGCAGTGACGGCTTTTTTATTGATCCTCGTTTGTGTTTTGAAAACCCATTGGGTTCCCGCCGTAGCGGGAAACCGGGATTTCTCGGCGGTTCATCTGGGACACGAGTTTTTATACACCTATTGTCTGGCCTTTGAGTTGATTTCGGTCATCCTTCTGATTGCGATTGTTGGCGCCATCATTCTGGCCAGAGGCGGCGGCGCAAAGACGGCCGTCGACCTACCGGCCGAAAAAAAGATCTCTGCGGTCCGGGAAGAAAAGGGGGAAACGTCCGTATGATTCTGATCAGTCATCATCTTAGCACCTACTTGATTCTGGGTGTATTTCTCCTTATCGCCGGCATCTACGGTTTGATCCAGCATAAGTCCTTTATCGGAATGCTGGTTTCCACCGAACTGATCCTCAACGGCGCCGGCGTAAACTTTATGGCTTTCAACCGTTTTTTGGCTCCCGATCCGGCCGTCGGACAGGTGATTACCCTGTTTATCATGGGGATTGCCGCCGCCGAAGCCGCAATTGTCGTGAGCTTTATACTTGCTGTTTTCCGTAAATACCATTCCATTGACCCGGATGAAGTGGACGAACTTCATGGATAGAAGCGGATCCTGTTATCCTCTCAACTGGAATTTTTGTGCATTGGATATGATTTGTTTTTTGTGATTTGATATTTCCGGTTTACTCGGGATAGGCATTTTATGGACACCATTATCACCAGTAAAATCGTTTTGACACCGCTGATTCCATTTGTGTCGGCCCTTCTTATTCTGGCTTCGAAGAACAAACCGAACCTGAGAGAGTCCTGGTCCGTCTTCGGCGCGGTACTGACCTTTCTATCCGTGGTCTATTTCCTGCCCCATCTTCTGGCAGGTGGGTCTTATCAATACACCTTGTGTACGATTTACCCCGGTGTCAGCGTAAAATTTCACCTGGATGGTTTGGGGATCCTTTTTGCCGGAACATCCTCATTTTTGTGGATCATGGCCGGTTTCTACTGTGTCGGCTACATGCGCGGCCTGGATGAACATGCCCAGACGCGATTTTATTTTTGCTACGCCGTGGCCGTGGGCGGCGCCATGGGCGCGGCATTTTCCGGCAACCTGTTCACCTTGTATTTGTTTTACGAAATCGTTTCCATATTTACCTATCCCCTGGTTGCGCACCACCAGGACCAGGAAGGGTATTTCGGCGGCCGCAAATATATCGTATATTTAATGTTCGCGTCCAAGGCTTTTTTGCTGCCGGCCATGGTGCTGGTTTACGTTCAGTGCGGCACTTTGGATTTTGCCATCGGCAACATCGCAACGGGAATTTTTCCCCACAACGCCGCCCCGCTGCTGGTAAAGATCACGTATCTTCTGTGTATTTTCGGTTTTGCCAAGGCGGCCCTCATGCCGATGCACGGGTGGCTCCCTGCGGCAATGGTGGCGCCTACCCCGGTTTCCGCCTTGCTCCATGCCGTGGTGGTGGTCAAAGTCGGGGTGTTCTCCATCGCAAGAGTGATGCTTTCGGTATTCGGCGTCAATTTGCTGAACCAACTCGGTCTGGGAATCTTCACGGCGTATCTTGCGTCCTTTACCATTATTCTGGCCTCCGTGATCGCGCTTACCCAGAACAATCTTAAAATGCGGCTGGCCTATTCTACGGTCAGCCAGCTGTCTTACATCATTTTAGGGGTCGCCATGCTGACCCCCAACAGTATCACCGGCGGCATTATCCATATCACCAATCATGCCTTTGCCAAGATTACCCTCTTTTTCTGCGCCGGGGCAATTTTCGTGGCAACCCATAAAAAGAACGTATCGGAACTGGGCGGCATCGGCTGGAAGATGCCGTTTACCATGATTGCCTTCGGCCTAGCTTCCTTGAGCATGATCGGCGTCCCGCCGGTGAGCGGTTTTGTAACAAAATGGTTTCTGGCCCTGGGGACGCTGGACATTCACAACATGATCCTGTTGACGGTCATTTTGGTGAGCAGCCTTCTCAACGCGGGCTATTTCGTGCCGGTGGTCTATACATCGTTTTTCGGAAAGCCGAATCCCGGGGACAACACGTCTCCCGGTTTCCTAGAGGGTTCTCCGCTAATTATGTTTATGGTGATTCCGCTGTTTTTTACAGCCGTGGCCTCGGTGCTGTTCGGGATATATCCGGATCTTTTTCTTAAAATAATCAATTTAATGGTGGTGAGATAATGGTGCGACTCCTCAACTATCTCAACGAACATTCCGTCATGCTGAAACGGATCTTTTTCGTTTTTTTGATCCTCACCGTGGTGTTCGATTTATATGTGAAACGGCATGAAATGCATTTTTTCGGCGATGCCATTATCGGTTTCTGGTCCTTGTTCGGTATTATCGGATGTCTCGGCATGATCATTGTATGCAAAGGTTTGTCCCATGTCTGGCTTATGAAAAAGGAAGACTATTATGATAAGTAGCACGGTCCTTATTCATCCCACCACATGGTTTCTCGGGGGTGCCGTTCTACTGCCTTTTTTGGAGAAAAAGGATAAACTGAGAAAAGCGGTCCTCATCGGTATCCCTCTCATTGCTTTCACGCTGATTCACTGGCTGCCGGACAGCTTCGGCCATGTGTCTTACCTGGGGTTTGACCTGGTGTTCGGAAGAGTGGATCGCCTGACCCGGGTATTTTTGCACGTTTTTACGATCATGGCGTTTATCGGCTGCATTTACGGGCTTCATGTCAAAGAGACCGGTCAGCATATTGCGGCATTTCTTTACGTGGGTGGGTCATTGGGAGTGACCCTTTGCGGCGATTACCTGACCCTGTATATTTTCTGGGAGATGATGGCGTTTTCATCGGTCTTTCTGATCTGGTACCGGAAAAAAAGACAATCCATCGAAGCCGGATTCAGATATATTTTGGTTCATACGACCGGCGGGCTGGTCCTGCTTGCCGGCATTTTTCTCAGATATCAGAATATCCATGATCTGAGCTTTGTGCAGATTGCGACAAACGGCGCCACTTTTGCCGATTATCTCATCATGATCGGTTTTATGCTCAATGCTGCGGTTCCGCCGATTCATGCCTGGCTTCCGGATGCATATCCGGAAGCATCTGTCACCGGTGCGGTCTTCATGTGCGCCTTTACGACCAAGACCGCCGTTTATGTTTTGGCCCGGGGGTTTCCCGGGTTTGAGGCCCTGGCCATTTTGGGCGCCATCATGACCGTTTACGGTGTCGGATACGCTGTGGTGGAAAACGATGCGCGGAGAATCCTGGCCTATCATATTGTCTCCCAGGTTGGGTACATGGTTTGCGGCATCGGCATCGGTACGGCCATGGCCGTCAACGGGGCCGTTGCCCATGCGTATGCCCACATTATTTACAAGGGGCTTCTCTTTATGGGTGCCGGCGCCGTGCTGGAAATGACCGGAAAATCGAAACTCAACGAGCTTGGCGGATTGTATAAACGGATGCCCTGGGCCATGGTCTTTACGGTGATCGGCGGCATATCCATTTCAGGATTCCCCCTCACCAGCGGTTTTATCAGCAAGTCGATGATCATTGCCGCGGCGGGTGTAAGCCATCACCCCGTCCTGATGCTCATGATGGATCTGGCTGCGGTGGGAACGTTCCTTTCCGTGGGCATCAAACTCCCGTACTTTATATGGTTCGGAAAAGATTCCGGTGTCGAAGCCAAGGATGCACCGTGGAATATGAACCTGGGGATGGCCATCGCGGCATTTTTATGTTTTTTTCTGGGTATTTTTCCGGACTATCTTTACAAGATGCTCCCCTACCCGGTGTATTGGCATCCGTACAATACCTATCATTTGTCCGAGACCCTGCAACTTTTGGGATTCACGGGCCTGGGCTTTTTTATCATGGTTAAAAAGCTCAAACCCGAACCCAAAATCAACCTGGACGTGGATTGGTTCTATCGAAAGGGTGCCAGGGCATTTTTAGGATTTGCCTCCCGGCGGGTGGTTCCGACCAACGACTGGGTCAACGATGTATACCGCAATATCGGTATGAGAGCCACGATGGCCCTGGCAAAGGCTTTTTCATGGTTTGACTGGGAGGGGATCGACTGGACCGTTGACGGTTCCGCAAAAGGGGTGGTTGAAGGCGGCAACCGTCTGAGATCTCTGATGACCGGAAAGATTCAGCATTATATCGGTGCTGCCGTGGCGCTGACGTTCATTATTCTGATACTGGTGGTGCTTATTTAGCAAAAATATGTGTTAGGACGCCTCATATATGGAACAATATTTGATCTATAATTCGTTGAATTACCCGATACTGACGGTTCTTGTGGCTGTTCCGCTGTTTGGATCACTGATCACGCTTTTTATTCGGGGTGACAAATACTTGAAAATTTGGGGATTGGTGGTGACACTGACGACCGCGGTCCTCTCTTTACCCCTGTATTCGGATTTTGATCTCACGACAGCCAAATATCAATTCGCCGAATTCAGAAATTGGATTCCTTTTGCCAAGATCAACTATGTTCTGGGCGTGGACGGTATCAGCGTTCTTCTCGTACTGCTCACCACTTTGGTGATGCCCCTTTGCATTCTGTGTTCATGGACCTACATCAAGGAACGATTCAAAGAATTCATCTGTGTGCTGCTGATTATGGAAGCCGCCATGGTGGGCGTTTTCGTCAGTCTGAATACCGTTCTTTTCTTTATTTTCTGGGAAGCGATGCTGGTTCCCATGTACCTGATCATTGCCGTCTGGGGCGGTCCTCGAAAGGACTATGCATCCATCAAATTCTTTCTCTACACCCTCATCGGAAGCATATTTCTCTTTGTGGCCATCATCGCGATGTATGTCACCACCGGCACCTTTTTTATTCCGGAATTAATGGCGCACCAGTTCAGCTTCAGCTACCAGATGTGGATCTTTTGGGCCTTTACCCTGGCATTTGCCATAAAGGTGCCCATGTGGCCCGTTCACACATGGCTTCCTGCCGCCCATGTGGAGGCGCCCACGGCTGGGAGTGTTATTCTGGCCAGCATTTTGCTGAAAATGGGCGGCTACGGGTTCTTGCGGTTTTGCCTTCCCATTGCGCCGGCCGCAACGATGTACTGTATGCCTTATCTGATCGCGATTTCCATTATGTCCATCATTTTCGGCGGATACCTCGCCCTCGGACAAAACGATGTCAAGCGGTTGATTGCCTACTCCAGCGTGGGCCATATGGGTTTTGTCACACTGGGGATATTTCTTTTAAATAGTGTCGGCATCAAGGGTGCCATATTGCAGATGTTGAATCACGGTGTGACCACGGGGGCGCTTTTTATCTGCGTAGGCATCATCTATGAGCGGACCCACAGCCGTGAGATTTCGGACAACAGCGCGCTGGGGATGATCATGCCGATTTATGTCACCTTTCTGGTGATTTTTTCTCTATCGTCTTTGGCATTTCCCGGGACCAACAGTTTTGTGGGAGAGTTCCTTGTCCTGATGGCCTCATTCTCCAAATACAAACTTGTCGGGGGGCTCGCCGTTATCGGCGCGATACTGGCGGCCGCTTATATGCTGAGACTGGTACAAAAGATGGTATGGGCGGATTCGGACGGTCATATGCACCATGGCGAAAAATCGCATCTGCCTGATCTGAATTTCAGAGAAACGGGGACACTGGCGTTTCTGGCGATCTTTGTTTTCTGGATCGGATTGAATCCCGGCCCCTTTTTAAAAATTATGGACACCAGCACCCTCCACCTTCTCCAGCAGTTGGAGGACGGCAGGAAAGTTATGCCGGCGGGGCACGGCGAATACCATGCGCTGCTGAACGGGGTGGGAGAGTCGATCAGGCATCTGATCGCCTTTAAATAGAATGGATTGAATTTCATGACACTGTTTTTACCTGAACTGGCATTGCTGTTAACGGCTGTGGTTTTCTTTTTCGCTTCTTTAGGGAAAATCAAAGGGGCTCGCCTGCAGGGGCTGGGGATCCTGTTCTCCGGCATGGCCGTTCTGATATCCCTCTATTCATATGGAATGCAGGGATCTTTGTTTTTCAATGCATACCGTGTGGATGTTTTTTCCCAGATATTCAAAGTCATCATCGCCTTCGGGCTTTTTATCGTCATCTATCTGGGGAACGGGCTTTACGGCATCGACGACGTCCTTCAACCGGAGTACTTTCTTTTTTTGACCTTGAGTGCGTTCGGTCTGATGGTCATGAGCAGCGCCGTGGAGCTGATAACGATTATCCTTTGTCTTGAAATTCATTCATTTGCGCTGTTTATCATCATTCCGTTCCGGAAAAAAGGCGCCTACCGCCATCAGATGGAAGCGGGCATCAAGTACGCGCTTTTCGGAGCCGCTGCCTCCGGGATTTCTCTTTACGGCATCAGCTATATTTTTGGAATGACGCACACCACCTATCTGGCCGATCTCGTAAAAATCATACCGGGCGTTATCCTGAAGCAACCTCTGATGCTCGTCGGCCTTGTCATGCTCCTTAGCGGTTTCTTCTACAAACTGGCCCTTTTCCCCATGCATTTTTGGGCGCCGGACGTCTACGAGGGCGCCGCCAACGAAACATCCGGTTTTGTCGCAACCCTTCCCAAAGTGGGTGCGGTGGCATTGCTGATCCGACTGATCTCCCTGGCCGGTGTGGATGCCGTCCAGTTCACATGGGTTCTGATGGCTTTTGCCGTGCTTTCCATGACCTTTGGGAACTTAGCAGCCCTGGTGCAGAACGATATCAAGCGTCTTTTGGCATACTCGAGTATTGCCCATGCCGGTTATGTCATGGTCGGCCTCCTTTGCGCCACCGAATTTGGATATCTTTCCGGTGTGTATTACATCGTGGGTTATTTGCTGATGAATCTGGCCTGCTTTTTTGTTATCTACAACCTTGCGCCCCAAGGGGAAAATATTACCTTTGCCGATTTGAGCGGTTTATATAAACGTTCGCCCCTTTTGGCGCTGACGCTGGCCGTGGGGGCTTTTGGTCTGGCCGGCATACCGCCGACCATCGGGTTTACCGGAAAGCTGTTTCTCTTTACCGCCGCCATTAAAAAGGGCATGTACGGACTGATTATTCTGGCGGTGATCAATACCGGTATTGCCATATTTTATTATTTGAAAATGGTCAGGGCTGCCTATACGAGTGTCGAGTCCCAGGTTTCTCCCCTTAATCTCAAATTGTCCACATCAATTCTCGGGATCTTTTTTATTGCCGTCATTCTTCTGCTGGGAACATTTCCACAGGGATTTATGAGTGTTGCCAAAGAAGCGATCGCCGCAGCTATTTTGTAACCGCCCCGAAAAGACGACGGGATCTTCGACAGGCGTAGCAGCGCTACGTCGAGGATTGCAAAATAGTGAGAACGCCGGCCAGGGCCGATGGAACATCCCGAGTTCTTCATCGGGGAAGATGCCTTTTCCGGAAGGACATTAATTGGCGATCTTTTTAATGAGATCTCCGTATCCTAAGTGGTGGTAGATGATATAGATGGTTTGGAGCCATTTGTTTGTTTCGGGATAATAGTTGATGGTCGGGACAAATCCCTGACTCATTTCAATGAGGAACTGGGTAAAAATAATCCACTGCATGGCTTCATCGATGTTTTGCAGCACCGCTGAATGGTAACGAAATTCGATGGTGGACCGAAACCAGTATGAGTGGAGATTCAGACCGTGATATCGTGTTTTGTCATAGCGCGGGTATCTCGCCGCTTCCACTTCATATCGGTTTTCCGGGGAATACCACAGTTCTTTGATCCTGCGGCAGATTCCTTCTTCTGTTTCACCGTCGCAAACCTCAAGAAACGACGCCACGTTGAATTCCATGGGACGGCAGGTCTCTGCATGCTCCCGATTCCCGGGGATGAGAATGTAAAAGTATTTTTCTATAGGATGGATAATCTGGACAAGCTGTTGAAGCTGTTTGCACGTAAACACCTTCGGATCCACACCGTGATGAACATGAAAACCGCAGCTTTCATCAATAGCCACTCCTCCGATATTATTGAGAAATCCTAACGCATTATACACTTGAACAAGACCTTGGATACCGCTGAGTATCGGGCTGGTCAGCTCGGCGCCGTGTTGGGTGTGGCATTTACCCCTGACGGATGTATCTTTTTCAAAGTGCCACGATTCTCTGTCAGAACCAACGGGAATTTTGTAATCTTCATAAAGCTGCTGGATATGTCTTCCGTCTTTGGCGCGGGATGAAATGCAATAGGGTTTGATAATATTGTCGTCTACCGGCGTGATGAGATAATTCAGTCCGAAAAATTCGATTTCAACGCCAAAGTTTCTGTCGGTGAAATACTGCAGCATGGGATACTTGTTTTTGAGTTGCAGCGCCAGTTGGTCAATGGATGCCATCAGGGAGTTTATCCTTTTTGTTCGATAATTCTTGCGTCGGCCACCAATATTCCGTCGGGGTAGGCAAAAACCGGGTTCAGATCGATCTCGACAACAGACGGATGGGTTTGAGCCATTTGTGCGACCGCCGTCAAACAATCCGCAAGGGCCTGCTCATCCACCGCCGGCCGGCCGCGATAGCCGGCAATGAGTCCATAACCTTTAATTTGCCGTATCATGGACAGCGCCTCTTTACGGGTTAAGGGTAAAAGTCTGAGGCTCACATCCTGGAAGATTTCTACCATGACGCCGCCGAGGCCGAAGAGGATAACCGGACCGAATTGCGGATCCCGGTTCATTCCGATGATCACTTCCAGACCGGCCGGCGCCATCCGGCTAACCAGCACCCCATTCACATAAGCCTGCGGGCTGTTTTTTTGCACGGTTGCCAGCAGTTCGTCATAGGCTATTTCGACGGATTCATCAGAACCCAGATTCAGTTTCACGCCGCCGACATCGCTTTTATGAAGGATATCCGGAGAACAGATCTTAAGCGCTACCGGAAATCCCTGTGCTTTTGCTGCTTTAACGGCATCGGCTTTCGTGTTCGCCAGCGCAAACTTCGTGCAAGGGAGTCCTTGGCCGGCAACCCGTTCGAATGCTTCATTAAGCGGCAATTGTCGTCCAAATGCCGGCGCCATGAGCGTGGGTTTTTGAGGCGCCGTCAGCATCCTGCGATCGAGAACCCGGGCCAGTGCTTTTATCCCCCGTTCGGGGGTCGGGAAGACAGGGATTCCTTTTAGATGCATTCGCTCTCTTTCGACGCGTTCGACATCCGCTCCTCCCAGGAAAATGATCAACTCATTGGCTCCGGGTGTGACCACGCGGGAAGCGTCTTCCACCGGATCGCCGAATATGATTCCCAGGGTGTCATAATGCTGCCGGGTGACCTCGATAACATCGCCGAACATCTTGGCGTCGGCGTCACCCGTAAGATCGATGGGATTTGACTTGATGGCATGTGCCGGAATCAGCGGTGAAACCGCTTCAATAACCGCCTTCGGCAAAGGAGAGACATCAAGACCTTCCTGTTCGGCCTGATCCGTGGCGAGAATCGCTGCGCCGCCGGATGTGGTGATAAAAAGAATTCGGTTCCCTTCCGGCGGTTTCAGATACGCCAGCGCTTTCGAAAAATCATAAAATTCTTCCATGGTATACGCCCGGCAGATGTTGTGTTCCGCAAAAAGGGCATCATAGATGGCGTCCGCACCGGCCAGGGCTTTGGTGTGGGATTCTGCCGCCACTTTCCCCTTGGGAGTTCGGCCGGACTTGAGAACGACCAGCGGTTTTTGAAGTTCTTTTACGGCTTGGATAAATTGACGGGGGCGTTTTATGCCTTCGATGTAAGCGGCGATGACCTGGGTGTTTTCATCATGGTTGAAATAGGCGATAAGGTCCGCTTCATCCACATCCGCCCGGTTTCCCATACTCACAAAACCCGAGGTGCCCAATTTGTCTTCGGACAACCAGTCCATCATGGCTGCGCCCACGGTGCCGCTTTGAGAAATCAGCGCTATCTTTCCCCGGCAGGTCAAAAGCGGCCAGGATGCACACAGAAGATGATGGGGGTTGTTAACGCCCTGACAATTGGGTCCGATAATACGAATGCCGTATTTTTGTGCAGCCTCGATTACCTGGTTTTGAAAAACTTCACCTTCATCACCGGCCTCACTAAAGCCGCCGGTAATGATCACGGCGCCCTTGATGCCGGCCAGGCCGCATTCCTGAATGGCTTGGGACACAAACCGGGCGGGAATAATGATCACCGCCAAATCCGGCGCTTCTGAAATATCTTTAACGCTCTTGTGACAGGGAAGATCGAGGATGACATCGGCCTTTGGATTAATCGGATAAACAGGGCCTTTAAAACCGCCGTCAAGGATGTTTTTCAGAATTTCATGGCCGAGTTTATCCGGGCTGGTCGAAGCACCGATCACGGCTAAACTTTTGGGGTTGAGAAATGCGTCCAATCGGCGTATCTGATCCGGCATCGCCATGCTTAAACCCCCTTCCGGAAGAATTTATGTTTACGATGCTTTTTCCGCCTTTTTCTCGACTTGGCGGTTGAATTTTTCAGCGTTGATGATGAAGCGATAATGAGTGGCCTCACCGATCTTGTCGACTTCGTCGAAGCCTTCCACTTCAAAAGCCAGTTTGGGTCCGTCAACTTTCGTTAGCGTTGCATTGTAACGGACCTTCATTCCCAGGGGTGTTGCCGCCATGTGTTTGAATGTCATACCGGTACCCACGGTTTGCTGGCCCTCTTTGAGATAGGGAAACACCATTTCCGAGCAGACTTCCTCGATGTGTCCCACCATGGCTCTCGTGGCATATACGTTCGGAACATGGGGAAAGACTTTTTGGGCGGACATGTCTTCGGTGGTTTCTCGTTCCATCTTATGGGTGATGCCTGGTTTAAGTTCCTGAGTCATCGGTCAACCTCCATCATAATATGAATTTCTGAAAAAAATGAGACCGCAAAAATACTTTCGCCGGCAGATGCTCCCCATGATCCCATCACGCTTTAATGTCCTTCATGGGCATCACTTGCCGGCGAAACAAAGTCGAAGGGAAATCACTAGAATTCATCTCAAAAAAGTCTTTTCGGCCGATATCGGCGTTGAGTCCTCGTCTCAAATCCTCGACATACTTGAGTATGCCTGCGGGTTGATCCTCGGTCTCGCGTTCTTGTCCCGCCGACCTTCGGCGGGAGATCTTGACCGAAAATCCTAATTTTGAGATAGCTTCTGAATAAATAATATTCCAAATCAATGGATTAAGTCAATAAACATTTTATCTTGAAGCCGTTTGATTTTATAGAATATGCAGACGTTCGCCGTCGTCTTGGCGCCATTTTTTTCAATGGGGAGAGGGGATGTTTAGGGAATTTCAAAACCCGATTCCGCAACAATCCCGAAAAGGGTTTCTCGAAGATGGGGGTGCCCCAGCAGTTGATCCCCGGTCCCGGCAAGTGTAATTTTTCCTTCTTCGATGAGAAACGCTTTGGTCGCCACCCGTAAAATTCGACGAACATGCTGGCCTGCCAAAAAAAGCGTAATGCCGTGACGCCGAATTTGTTTCAGGGTATTGCACAGCCGATTGACATCTTTTGGGGCCAGTCCCAAGAAAGGATCGTCTAAAAGAAGAAGCTTCGGACCGCTCATCAAACCTCTGGCAATGGTGAGCATTCTTTTTTGGCCGCCACTCAAGGTTCCGGCCATTTTTCGCCGATTATCGGCCAGCGCCGGAAATATTTCGAACACAAAGGAAAGCCGCTCCTTTTTTCGTGCTCTGGCAACGTAAGCGCCGACGTCCAGGTTTTCCATCACACTCATAAAAGGAAAAACATTCATTCCTTCCGGCACATAACCAAGCCCGCGACGAACGATCTCGTAGACGGGTAGCGATTGTATCATTTCATGCTGATAATGAATTATGCCTTCAATGGGACGAAGAATTCCAGCGACGGCCTTCATTAAAGTGGTCTTTCCGGATCCGTTGGGTCCGACAACGGAAACGATCTGATTGGCGCATATCGTTAGATTGATCTTTTTCAGCGCCGGAATGCCGTCATATTGAACATTTACGTTACAAATTTTTAATAGCGGCTTTAAAATCTCCATGGTTCACCTTTAATCTCTTTCATCCGCGTGCCGCAGTCCCAGGTATGCCCGGAGAACCTCCGGGTTTTTCATGACCACATGGGGAGGACCTTCTGCGATTTTCTCTCCGTGGTCAAGTGCCAGCAACCGGTCGGAGACCTTTAAACTCAAGCTTAAAAAATGGTCGATGATAAGTAGGGTCACCCCTCTTTTTCGAACCCTGTTGATCAGTTCGACGGCCTGTTTGACCAACACCGGGCTGAAACCCGCCGCCACTTCATCCAAGAGAAGGAGCTTCGGGCGGGTCGCCAGCGCCCTGGCCAAATCGAGGCGCCGCTGTTCACTGAGCGTCAGCCGGCCGGCGGGCGTGCTGGCTTTGTGGGCGATGCCGACGATATCCAAAAGCTCTTTTGCCGCTTGTCGGTCTTCCGGACGGCTGTGAAGAGAAGATCCTTTGCCGAAAACGTGTCCAACCATTACATTTTGCAAAACGCTCATTCCGGAAAACGGGCGTGAAGATTGAAATGTTCTGCTGATGCCCAGGCGACAGATCGCATGGGGTTTAAGAGTTGTAATATCGATGTCTTTAAATAAAATATTGCCGCTGCTGGGCTTGTATCGGCCTGAGATCAAATTAAACAGCGTGGTTTTACCGGCGCCGTTTGGACCCACCAAACCGACGATTTCTCCTTCGCTGACAGAAAAATCAATATCGGTGAGGGCATAAAAATGGTTAAATGTCTTATTTAATGATTTTAACTGTAACAGTATCATGATGCGTTTCGCAATTTCCCCCAAAATCCATTGGGCATAAAAAGCACCGCCAAAATCAACACCGCTCCGTAAAGAAACTCGTGGCCCGCCGGAAGAAGGGGATGAAAAACAAACTGATCCATTGGATAAAGCACCATGGCCGCAACAGCAGGTCCGAGAATCGTAAAGCGTCCCCCGCAAATGGCAAAAATCATGGGAACGGCGGAAAAATGAAGTCCATAGACCAATCCGGGTTCGATATAACGGACAAGATGTGCATAACATGCGCCGCTCACACCGGTAAAAAAAGCGCTCATCAAAAGAGACAACATTCGATATCCGTTGACATGGATGCCGACAGCTTCCGCGGCAGTTTCTTCTTCCCGAATCGCCTGCAATGCCAGGCCGATGTTGGATCGATACACAAAAGCGACCAGACCCAAGAGTATCAAAAAATAAACAAATATAAGATAATATGAAACAACGATGCTGGATCCGAAATCGATATGAAAACCGTGGATGCGAATTGATGGAAGGCCGGATATGCCGACCAGCCCGAGAGATCCCCGGGTCAATGAATCCCAGTTGTCGGTTATCACCCAGGGAATCTCGACAAAAGCGAGGGTCGCAAGGGCAAAATAAGCGCCTCTTAAGCGCAGGCAAATCAATCCCATTATCAGTCCCAATCCCGTTGCGATCAAACCGGCCAATGGAATGGTGACCCAGGAGGACAACCCCAGATTGAGGCCGAGCAAGGCAGAGGCATAGGCGCCGGCCCCAAAAAACGCGGCATGGCCTAAGGAAATCGAACCGCTGGCACCTAAAAGATTCCACGCCAGTGCCAAAGTGGCCAGCAGCAGGGCATGGGTAAAGACCTGAAGGATATAGCGGTTGGAGTGAACCAGAAAGGGCAGTGCCAAAAACAGCAAAAATCCCAGCAAAAGACCGATCCAATAAGTCTTTGATCCATTGAATTTGTTTTTTTCAGGCGGTAAATTCATTTAAATTGAAAATATAGTATGCTGAGCCAAATGGTTCTTTCTTGGAATTTTGTGTTAAAAATCACAAATCTCAAGCACCAAATTACAAACACATCTCAAATTCAAATTTTCAATGACCAAAACTCGCTATATCAAGATATTGTGTGTATTTTCGAATTTCGGTCATTGCGATTTGTTTGGCATTTGTGATTTGATATTTGTAATTTCAATCATCCGATAAACTCAGCGCAAAGCCATTCTTCTCAGGGTTAATCAAAGTCTGGTCCATTGGGCCATACTTTTTGTTTCATCTTTCTCCATGTCCCAGGATACCGTGCGGTCTGAAATACAAGAGGGTAAGAAGTAAAACGGCACTCACCATCTCGCGCCAACTGACGCCTAACAAAACCACCGTGAAAGATTCCGCCAAACCCAAAATCCATCCGGCAAGGATAATGCCGCTGAGACGACCGACACCGGCAAAAATGGTAATGGTGACGGCCACCAGTGTGGCCTCCTGGCCGGAGGACGGATACAGGTAATGAATGCAGCCGTATAGCGGACCGGCCAGCCCGATCAGGACGGCGCCGATGCAAAAAGCAAGTGTGCCCATGGCCGATACGTTGATGCCCGCCAGGGCCGCGGCATCTTTATCCTGGATAGTGGCCCTCATGGCTTTGCCCAGATAGGTCCGATACATCAGTATGTAAAGCAAAAAAAGGATGATCAGAGATGAACCCAGCAACGTCATCTGGGTGTAACTGATATAAAATCCGGAAAGGTGAAACCCGCGGCTCAAAACCGGAATTCGTATCAGCCGGTAATCGCCGGAAAAAAAGAAAAGCATGCTGTTTTGAATAACGACGGCTACCCCGAAACTCAGTACAATGGAATTCAGCTCCAGAGGCGCATACAAATGCGCAAAAAGGCGCTCAAGCCCCAGGCAGATCACAAGTGATATCAGGATGGCCGCCGGAAATGTCAGTAAAAAAGGAAACGCCCATATTTTCCACAGCCAGTATGACACGTAGCCGGACAGCACCACCAATTCGCCATGGGCCAGATTGAAGTTTCGGGTCACTCCGAAAATCAATGCAAAACCCAAAGCGACGAGCGTGTAAAAGGAACCCAACGAGAGGCTGGAAACAACAATTGTTGACCACATCGGTTAGTTTCTCTGTTCCCAAGTGGGCATTGGATAGATGTCGCGTCCCGAGGCGCGATCCGGCGGGTAGACAACAACGAGCTTTCCTTGTTGAATCTGTACGATCACGTGGCGATAATTTATGGGATCGCCGTTGGGATCGAAGGAAAGGTGCTCCATGGGAAGCGCCACATCCAGTTTGGACAGCGCTTGCCGTATATTTTCGCCGTTTAAGGCCCGGCGGTTATCTAACACTTTTTGCATCGCGGCAATTATCACCCTGGCGGATGTGTATCCGTGCATGTTCGTGGTGTTCGGTTGGCGATGGAATGTTTTTTGAAAATCATTGACAAAAGATGCAGAGGCTTTCTCCGTACCCGGCGTCGTAATGCCCGGATTCCAGGCGCAGGTACTGTAGAGATAGTCGGCGTCATTTCCCAGGGCGGAAATAAAGCTCTCATATGCGATGCCGAACGGACCGATATATGCCTTGGGGGTTATTTTGTTTTCTTTGAGCTGTCGAATAAAGAGGAGATGATCCGGCGTAAAACCGCCGGAAACGATCACGTCGATTTTCATGCCCGCCAGCTTGGCAATCAGCGGCGTAAAATCGGGTGTACCGGGACGGAATTTCTCCATCAGCCGGACCGTTAACCCCCGATTTTTAAGGCATCGTTTTAAATCTTGCGCCAGTTCGGTGGAGCCCGGGGTGGCGGCGTAAAGAACGGCCAGACGCCGGCCTTTGAAACGTTTGGTTATAAATTCACAGAGCGGTTCGACAAAACCTTGAAGTCTTGAAACTCTGAAAAAGTAAGGATTTTTTTGCGCTGCAAGTTCCTTTTGGAGGCTGGCGCTGGCGACATAGGGCGTCTTGTATCTCTGGCTGACTGCGGCGATGGGTCCCACCAGTGAATCTACATACCCGCCGGTAAGTGCTGCCACCTTTTCCCAGGAACACAATTCTTCGGCCCTGGAGATGGTCACATCCGGACGGCTCTGGTCATCCCTTGTAACAAGCTTAAGTGTTGCGCCTCCGATGCCGCCTTTTGCGTTGACTTCGGCGATGGCGACCTCGATCCCTTGATGAATTTCAATGCCGTTTTTGGCAAATCTGCCGGAAAGCGGATTGATTTCACCGATTTTAATGACGGCGGCGAAACTTGTTCCAATCCGGAAAACAAGTAATGATATACAGATTATGATAAAAAAGCTTCTGATAAGGAATACAAAAAAACCATGGTGGTTTTTCAAAATGGTGGTCATAATCTTTTCTTTCATTCTTTCAACCACGACCCCGTGAATCTATCCCCTGATCCCCGACACCTGATCTCTGATCCCACTCTATTATGAAAGCAGCACCTTGGATCCTACGCTGTTGAGCACAAAGCTTTCGGGGAACTCTTTTTGAAACCGCCGTATCGCCTTCCAGCCGGTACAGTGCATGGGCATCAGCACATCCGGATCGATTTTTTTCAACGCCTCGACGGTCGGATCATGGAATTTCTCGAAAAACGGGCCAGACAGGTGAAATCCTCCCATAACCGCATGAATCTTTTGCTCTCCGGTGGTTTTTTGTGCAAACATCAATGTGTTGATAATCCCGGCATGGGCGCATCCGGAAACCACCACCAGTCCTTTATCGTTGAGTTTAACCACAATGGCCTGATCGTCGATAAATGGATCGAATACCAATTCTCCGTCTCTCTCCACCAAGGCATTGGGCATTCCTTTTTCAAATTGCGTGATTCGTTCCACCTCTCCGGTGACCATGATCATATCGTCGGCGATGGTGATGGGCGATTTGCTTTCCGCGATTTCAACATTTTTTTGCTCAAGATCCTTCTTAACCAAGGTTTGAGGGAATAGGCGTTTGCTGCCGTCCGGGGTGCGTGTATAACGGGGATATTGAAAGGCGCCCGGATGAAGCACCAGCGGAATCGTACCCGGTATTTTTTCAAGAATATTATAAAGTGATCCGGTGTGGTCCATATGTCCGTGGCTCAGGACAATGGCCTCTATCTCTTCGATATTTAGTCCAAGTTGCTCCATATTGTGGAGTACGCCGACCTTGGTGTATCCCGTATCAAAGAGAACGGTGTGCTTTTGCCCATTTTGAAAAACAGTAACCAGCAGCGACAAACCATGCTCCGCCAGCAAAGTGCCGGGATTTATTTTGCCTTCCTTGGCCAGAGGGGGGCGGATTATTGTATCGGTGCTCGGCAGCAACAGATCCACGTAATTGTCCATTAACGTGGTAACTTCAATGCGATCCACTGATTTTAACGAAACGGACGCGGTTTGTTCCATGGTTTTTCCTCCATTAGGTGCAGGTTCGTTCAATTTGCTCATCCCGCTGCTGCAGGAAAAAACAAACTTATGTTTATGTCAAAATAACCTGTATGTAAAGAGATTTATTAAATCTCGAAATCGCCTTGTATCAGGATAACACATTGCAATAAATAAAAAACCCCTCTCATGCCGAAGCATGGGAGGGGTTTTGTTTCATCGGTTTATTTTACAGGCCGCCGTTTATTTCGGGGGTCTCAAATGACGGCGCAACAGCTTGCCGGTGGGTGTACGCGGCAGTTCAGTCCGGAACTCAATGGCTCTGGGGAGTTTGTAAATGGCAATGTGTTCTTTCAAGAATGTTTTGAGTTCTTCGAAAAATTCATCGCTCCCTTCATGTCCTTCTTTCAAAACCACAAAGGCTTTGGTAATCTGGCCTTTTTCAGGATCGGGAACCCCCACGACACCGGCCTCGGCAACGGCCGGATGTTTTTCGATGGCCTCTTCCACTTCGGCCGGACCGATGCGGTATCCGGAGCTCTTGATCATGTCGTCTTCGCGGGATACAAAGAAGATGTTACCGTCCGCTTTCATGTATACGGCATCCCCCATCTGATTCCAGCCGTTGACCACGCCTTTTTTCTGGGATCTGATGAGTT
>Ga0307440_1000005_pt1 | contig 99000 bp, 81 predicted proteins | sample SalMarWE160410MG_FD_202150 | JGI IMG/M metagenome (GOLD analysis project Ga0307440, IMG submission 202150) | Salt marsh sediment microbial communities from the Plum Island Ecosystem LTER, Massachusetts, United States - WE1604-10 | ecosystem: Environmental > Aquatic > Marine > Intertidal zone >...
TCCCAGACCGGTCCGAGCGCTGGTGCGGCGTGGGCGAGCTGCGGCTGGTCGGCGCGCACAACGTGTCGAACGCGCTCGCTGCCGGGCTGGCGGCCGCCCTGGCCGGGTGCGCCGGACAGGACATCGGCCTGGGACTCGCGTCGTTCGCGGCGCTGCCGCACCGTCTGCAGCCGGTCGCCGGGAACGGCGACGGAATCCTGTGGGTCAACGACTCGAAAGCGACCAACGTGTCCGCCACCTCGGTCGCCCTGCGCGCGTTCGATCGTCCCCTGGTGCTCATCATGGGGGGACGGGGCAAGGGGGAATCGTACGCGACCCTCATCCCGCTGCTCCGGGAACGCGTACGCGCCCTGGTCGCCTTCGGCGAGTCGGCTCCCCAGATCGTGGCGGAGCTCGGAGAGGCCGTGCCCGAGGTGCGCATCGAGGCCGGCATAGAGGCCGTGGTGCGGGCGGCCGACGAGCTGGCCTGTCCGGGTGATGTGGTGCTGTTCTCCCCGGCGTGCGCGAGCTTCGACATGTTCCGGAACTACGAGGCTCGCGGTGACGCGTTCGTGGAGGCCGTGCGGCGGTGCCGTGCGGGCGTCGCCTCGCCGGAGGCCGGAGCATGAGCGTGTTCGCGCGCGCCCTGGACGTGCAGCAGGAAACGCGGGCCGCCCCGTGGGCGGGCCGGGCCCTGTTCGCGCTCACGGTCCTCCTCCTCGGTCTCGGCCTCCTGTGGCTGTACAGCGCCAGCTCCTTCGTGGCCACCTCGGAAGGCCTGCCGAGCACCTACTACCTGGTGCAGCAAGCTACGCACGCGGGCGTGGGTCTCGTGGCCCTGGCGGCTGCCCGGTTCCTCGACTACCGGATCTGGCGTCACCTCGCCTGGCCCCTGCTGATCGTCTCCATCGTCCTCCTGGTCGTCGTGATCCTGCCGGGCACGGAAGCCATCGCTCCGCGCGTGAACGGGGCCCGGCGCTGGCTCCGGTTGGGCATGACCGTGCAGCCGTCCGAGCTGGCCAAGTACGCGCTGGTCGTATGGGTCGCGGCCGTGGCCGTCAAGAAGCAGGACCGGCTCCACAGCCTGCGCTACGGGCTCGGCCCCTTCCTGGTGGTGGCCGGGGGCATCTGCGGACTTCTCCTGCTGGAGCCGCACTTCTCGGCCGCCCTCCTAGCGGCCGTTGTGACGACCGTGGTGCTGTTCGCCGCCGGAGCCCGGCTGGGACACTTCGCTCTCATGGCGGGTTTCGGACTGCCGCTGGCCTGGGTCGTGGTGACCCACGCGGGGTACCGCTCCAGCCGCATCTCGGCCTTCCTCCATCCGACCCCGGGTGCGCAGGGAGTCGGCTACCAGCTGCGGCAGTCGCTGATCGCGATCGGCTCGGGTGGTGTGTTCGGGGTAGGCTACGGCGCCAGCCGTCAGAAGCTGTACTACCTGCCCGAGCCCCAGAACGACTTCATCTTCCCGATCATCGCGGAGGAATGGGGACTGGTGGGCTCCGTCCTGGTCATCGGGCTGTTCCTGGCCTGGACGCTGGTCGCGCTGCGGATCGCCGCCTCGGCTCCCGACCTGTTCGGACGCCTGCTCGCCATCGGCATCACCGCCCTCATCGCGGTGACCGCCTTCGGGCACATCGGTGTGACCCTCGGCGTGCTGCCCACGACCGGGATCAACCTGCCGTTCGTGAGCGCCGGCGGCACGCACCTCGTCATGGCCCTGTTCGGAACGGGCGTCCTCCTGAACATCGCGGCGCAGCGGAGATGTTGACGGGTGGGCACGCGCGTCCTGATCGCAGGGGGCGGGACGGGGGGACACCTGTATCCGGCCCTGAACCTGGCCGATGCGCTGAGGCGCGTCGATCCGACGACGAACGTGCTGTACCTGGGAGCGCGGCGCGGGCTGGAGGCCAGCGTGCTTCCGGAGAGAGGCGTCCCTTATCGGCTGCTCCCGATGCAGCCGCTGCTCAGGAGGCGCCCATGGCGGAACTGGAAGCTGGTGGCGACGGCTCCCGCGGTGGCGTGGGGCACGCTGGCGGCGTTCAGGAGCTTCCGGCCGGACGTGGTGGTGGGAACGGGTGGCTATGCGGCCGGACCGGCCCTCGCGTGGGCGATGCTGACCGGCCGACCGACGGTGCTGCAGGAGCAGAATGCCCGGCCCGGGAGGGTGACGAGACTGTTCGCCCCGCGGGTCGACCAGCTCCACCTGGGATTCCCGGAGGCGCGGAGGCACCTGGAGCCGGGTCCGGCCACCGAGGTCTTCACCTTCGGGAACCCGATCGCGAGGCCGGAGCGGGCCGCTCCGGGGAGGAGCTTCCCATGGCCGAAGGGCAGGGTGGTGCTGGTGGCGGGCGGGAGCCAGGGAGCCCGGGGGATCAACCAGCGACTCCTGGCGGATCTGGGGGAGGGGCCGGCGTGGCCGGAGGGTGCGAGCCTGGTGTGGATCGCGGGCCGGGATCACGCCGAGGCGGTGAGGCGGGCGGCGGAGGCCCTGCCGAGCTCCGGGCACGTACACGTCGTGCCCTACATCGAGGACCTCGGCGCCCAGCTCTCGGCCGTCTCCCTGGCCATCGGGAGGGCCGGGGCGATGTTCGTCTCCGAGCTGGCGGCGGCCGGAGTCCCCTCCGTGCTCGTCCCGTTCCCGGACGCCGCGGATGCGCACCAGAGCGAGAACGCCCGCGTGCTGGAGGACGCGGGGGCGGCCGTGGTCCGCGAGGAAGCGGAGCTCCGGCCCGGCGAGCTGTGGGACCTGGCGGCGGAGATCGTGGCCAACGAGCCCCGGCGCGCCCGGATGGCAGCGGCAGCGCGAGCGCGGGGCGCTCCGGACGCGGCCGACCGGATCGTCCGGGCGTTGCTGCGTCTGGCGCGGGTCGGCGGGGCGAACGCGCAGGCTGCCCCCGGCCCGCCGGAGTCCCCGGCCCGGAGGAGAGGGGATGAGAGCTGAGGCCGCCGTGCAGGCGTTCGATGGCTGGCGGAGAGGAGCGGCCGGATCCGGGTCCGATCGGGGCTGGGCTCCCCATCGCCTGCCGCGAAGCGCCGATCTTCCGGCTCCCGGGTCCGAGGTCCATCTGATGGGCGCGGCGGGCGCCGGCATGCGCGCCCTCGCCGTGCTCCTGGCCGGTGCCGGCTACCGGGTGAGCGGCTGTGACCGGAGCGGCGGGCCCGTGGAGGAGATCACCGGGGCGGGCGGTCGACTGGACGACAGACACGACGCCACGCACGCGGAGGGTCCGGCGCTCCTGGTACGAAGCAGTGCGGTGCCGGAGGATCATCCGGAGGTCCTGGCCGCGCGCCGGCTGGGCGTGCCGGTGTGGCGCCGGGCCCGTGCCCTGGCCGCGCTCGTCAACGACCGCACCCTGGCGGCCGTGAGCGGCACGCACGGAAAGACCACCATCACGGCCATGACCGCTCTGGCGGCCGAGGCCGCGGGTCTCGATCCGGCGGCGGCCGTGGGGGGCCGGCTTCCGACCTGGGGCAGCAATGCCCGGAGTGGCGGCGGCAGCGTGGCCATCGTCGAGGCCGACGAGTTCGATCGATCGTTCCTGGAGCTGGACCCCGACCTCGCGGTGGTGAGCGCGGTGGAGGAGGAACACCTGGAGAGCTACGGCAGCGTGGAGGCGCTCGAGGCGGCCTACCGAACCTTCGCCGGCCGGGCGTCCTCCCGCCTGGGCGTGCTGTGGTGCGCGGACGAGCCGGGGGCCCGGGCGCTGGGCGCCGCGCTCCGGGGGACCGCGTCGTACGGGTTCGCGGCCGGGTCCGACTACCGCGTCGAGCCGGTCGAGGGATCGCCCGCGGACGGAGGGGTCGCGCCGCGCCGCGCTCTCCTGCACGCTCCGGAGGGCGAGGTTCCGTTCCTGCTCGGGGCGCCGGGAGCCCACAACCTCCAGAACGCGGGGGCGGCCCTGGCTGCGGCGCTAAGGCTGGGGTCCGACGCCGCGGACCTCGCGGAGGCGCTGGCCGGATTCACGGGGGTGGCGCGGCGTCTCCAGCGACTGGCGGCCACCGATCGCGTTTTGGTGGTGGACGACTATGCGCATCATCCCACCGAGGTGTCCGCCTCCCTGGCCGCCGCCCGACACCTGGCGCCCGACGCGCGCCTGGTGGCGGTGTTCCAGCCGCACCTGTATACGCGCACGCGCCGCTTCGCCGCCGAGTTCGCCTCGGCGCTGTCGGGGGGCGCGGATCTGGCTTTCGTCCTGCCTGTCTACGGTGCGCGCGAGGCGCCCATTGAAGGAGTCGATGCGGGCCTGATCGTCCGCGCGGCCGCCGTCGTTCCGGTGGCTGACGCGGCGCCGGTGGAGGAGACCTCCGCCGAGGAAGTGCTGGATCTCGTTCGCGCGGCGGCGGCGGGCCAGAGCCCGAGGACGCTGTTCCTGTTCATGGGAGCCGGCACCATCACCGAGCTCGCGCACGCCTGCGCCGGGGCCGTGAGCGGCCGGGACGTCCCGTGACGCGCCGCACGCGCCGCCGGATCTACGTGGCCACCATGGCGGCCGCGGTGGGGGCCGGGGCTCCGCTGTGGGCCCCGGCGGTGCTGGCCCGGCTGCCCGGGTTCCGCGTCGAGAAAGTGCGCGTGGTCGGCACCCACTACGTGCCGCCCGACCGCGTCGCGTCCCTGGCCTCGGTCGAGCCGGACGCGTCCGTGTGGGACGACCCGGGGCGCTGGGAGGCGCGGGTGCGGTCGGACCCGATGATCGCGGACGCGCGCGTGCGCCGGACGGGAGCACACCGGATCGAGATCCGTGTGACCGAGGTCGAGCCCGTGGCCCTGGTCCCGACGCCGGATCTCGTCCCGGTCGATTCGGCGGGGCACCTCCTGCCCCTGGATCCGGCGACGGCCGACCTGGACCTGCCCATCCTGGGATCCAGCGCCAGGGTGGAGGGCGGTCACCTGTCCGATCCGGGGAGCCGGCGGCTGCTCGATGTCCTGGACCGGCTCCGGTCGGCCGAGCCCGGATTCGTGCGGAGCGCGTCCCAGTTTCTGCGCGTGCCGGGGGGCGTCGAGGTGTTCATGACCGGGGGGGCCGACGCGCGCCGGGTGTACCTGCCGGAATCGGATCCGGAGGGGGGACTGCGGCGCGTGGAGGCGGCGCTGGCCGCCCGCGGCGGCGGGTCCTCGGCCGCGCGCGTCGACGCCCGATTCGACGGGCAGGTGGTCGTGGCGGGCAAGGGGGAGTCGTGATCGGCGGGCCGCGCGTGGTGGTGGGGCTGGACGTGGGCTCGACCAAGACCTGTGCCGTGATCCTCGAGTCGGGTCCCGACGGCGAGGGACCCGACAGGGTCCTGGGGGTGGGGATCGCCCGCACCGAGGGTCTGCGCAGCGAGGCCGTCACCGACCTCGAGGCCACCACGCGCTCCATCCGGGAGTCCGTCCGCGAGGCCGAGATCATGGCGGGCCTCGAGGTGGAGAGCGTCTACGTCGGCCTCACCGGCGCCCACGTGGAGGTGGGGTCGAGCTCGGGCGTGGTGGCCGTGTCCGGCCACGAGATCACCGACCAGGACATGGCCCGCGTCCACGAAGTGGGGCGCGCCGTGGTCGTGCCGCCCGACCGGGAGCTGGTGCACGCGATACCCCAGGAGTACGCCGTCGATGGCCGGGGGGGCATCCACGCGCCGATCGGGATGACGGGCACCCGGCTGGAGGCGGAGCTATGCATCGTGACCGCCGACTCGGCCGCGTGCCGCGACCTGCGGCGGGCGGTGGACCGCGCCGGCTACGGCGTGGAGGAGCTCGTGCTGGAGCCCCTGGCCAGCAGCCTCGCGGTCCTGCGCGACAGCGAGCGGGAGGCGGGCGTGGCCCTGGTGGAGGTCGGCGGGGCGCGCACGGAGGTGGCCGTCTTCCAGAGCGGCAAGATCCGCAGGCTGACGTCCCTGCGCTGGGGAGGACAGTCGGTGACCAACGACATCATCAAGGGGCTCGGCGTCCCGGTCGAGGAAGCGGAGCGGCTCAAGCGCGAGTTCGGCGCCGCGCGCGCCGCCCTCGTCGACCGCGAGGAGCGGCTCGAGGTGCCGGGCCCGGCACCGGGCGTCACCCGTAAGGTCTCGAGGGAGCTGCTGGCCCACATCATCGAGCAGCGCCTCGACGAGATCTTCGGCCTGGTCTACGACGATCTCGAGGAGGCGGGCCTTCGGGAAGGCCTGGCCACGGGGATCGTCCTCACGGGAGGTACGGTGTCGCTGCCCGGCGCGGTGGAGCTGGCGCAGGGCGTGTTCAATCTGCCGGTGCGGCTCGGCGAGCCCGGCGCGGACCTGACAGGACTTGCCGATGCCGTGCGGCGGCCGAAGTTCGCCACGGCCGTGGGCCTGGCGCTGTACGGGAAGATGCGGGAGGGACGACGAGGAGGCGGCGTAGCGGGCCGGACACTGGCCCGGGTCACGGAGTGGCTGAGGGACTTCTTCTAGAGGAGGACAGGATGGTCTTCGAGTTCGATGACAGTATGGCCCGGAACGCCAAGATGAAGGTGGTCGGCGTCGGCGGCGCGGGCGGCAACGCCATCAACCGCATGATCGCCGAGCAGCTCGAGGGCGTGGAGTTCATCGCGATCAACACGGACGTCCAGTCGCTGAAGCGCTGCGAGTCCCACCTCACCATCCAGATCGGGAAGAAGCTGACGCGCGGACTCGGGGCCGGAGCCCGACCGGAAATCGGTCGCCAGGCGATTGCCGAGTCCGAGGACGAGGTGCACAGGGCGCTGGACGGAGCGGACCTCGTGTTCGTCACCGCGGGTATGGGGGGAGGCACCGGCACGGGAGCCGCGCCGACCGTGGGACGGATCGCCCGCGAAATGGGTGCCCTGGCCATCGCGATCGTGACGCGTCCGTTCCACTTCGAGGGGCGCAAGCGGATGCGCCACGCCGAGATCGGGCTGCGGGAGCTCCGGCGCACCGTGGACACGATGATCGTGGTGCCCAACGAGCGGCTCCTGTCCGTGGTGGGGAAGGGGACGACCTTCCGGGACGCGCTCAAGAAGGCGGACGAGGTCCTGCTCCACGCCACGCAGGGCATCTCCGACCTCATCAGCGTCACCGGCGAGGTCAACGTGGACTTCGCCGACGTGCGCACCGTGATGTCGAACCGGGGCGACGCGCTCATGGGAACGGGTAAGGCCACGGGGGAGAACCGGGCGGTCGAGTCGGCCCAGCAGGCCATTTGCTCTCCGCTGCTCGACAGCGTATCGATCAACGGGGCCACGGGCGTCCTCGTGAACATCTCCGGCGGTCCGGACCTCACCATCGACGAGGTCACGACCATCAACTCCATCGTCCAGGAGGCGGCGGGCGAGGAGGCCGAGATGATCTTCGGCGCCGTGCAGGATGGCGGCCTCGAGGGCCAGGTTCGCGTGACGGTCATCGCCACCGGCTTCGGCACGGTCGTCGAGGAGGAAGAGGAAGAGCGCGTGGAGAGGGCCCCGGTCAGGCGCGGCCCCACCCGGCAGCGCGAGCCGGTCGCGGCCTTCGTCGGCCCGAAGCTGGTGAAGGAGGAGCGGGAGGTCGGCGAGCCCGCTCCCGAGCGGGACAAGGCGCCGGAGCGGCGGGAAGAGGAGGAGCGCCCACGTCCCACGCGTCGCGAGGACCTCGAGGACCTCGAGATCCCGACCTTCATCCGGCGGCAGATGGACTGAGTCCACGAACCAGACACCCGGAGAGCGCATGCCATCGACGCCGCACGAGCTCGGGCCACCGCCCGACCCCGCCGCGCACGGGGATCCCGGTTCCGGGGGACCGCGCGTTCGCGTCGTCGGTATCGCCGCGGGGGTCGTGCTCGCGTCGGTTCTGCTCGTGAGCCTGATCGCCCGGAGCAGCGGGTCGCAGGCCCCCCGTCCCCCCGACCCGCCCGACTCTCACCCCGCCCTCACTCCCGTGCCCACGCCGGCGGCGGCTCCGCCGGTGGTGCGGGACGCGGACACCATCCGCGCGGGCCGCAGCCTGGGGCAGGTGCTCGCCTCGGCCGGCCTGGGCGGAGACGGCTACGGCCAGGTCCTGACCGCGATCCGTTCCCACGTGAACCCGCGACGGCTGCCGCGCGGGCTCGTGGTACGAACCACGGCGCGGGTCCCCGAGACCACGGACCGTGTCGCGCTGGCCCTCGACCAGGACCGGACCCTGGTCCTGGACCGCCGGCGCGAGGGGTGGAGAACCAGGATCGACTCCGTGTCGGTCTCGATCGACACCCTGTACGTGGGGGGCGTCATCGAGTCCAACCTGTGGACCTCGGAGCTGTTCGGCGACACCGCGCGCCTGGCTCCCAACGAGAACGTCGAGATCTTCCTCAAGCTGGCGCAGATCTACGCGTGGCAGGTGGACTTCTTCCGCGACATCCGCCCCGGTGACGCCTTTCGGGTGATGGTCCGGCGCGAGGTGCGCCCGGACGGAAGCGTGCGCCGGGCCGACGTGCTGGCGGCGGAGTTCTTGAACCAGGGACGGCGGCTCCCGGCCGTGCGCTTCGTCACGGCGGATGGCCCGGAGGAGTACTACGACGAGAACGGCAACGCCACCCGAAAGGCCTTCCTGCGCGCCCCCCTGAAATTCAGCCCGGTCACCTCTGGCTTCAGCCGTCGCCGCTTCCACCCCATCCTCCACCGATGGCGGGCGCACCGGGGCATCGACTACGGCGCCGCCCGGGGCACGCCCGTGCACGCCACCGGCGCCGGCGTCGTGACCCGGGCGGGCCGGTGGGACGGCTACGGCCGCATGATCGAGATTCGCCACAACTCGCTGTACCGAACCCGCTACGCGCACCTGAGGGGGCTGGCCAGGGGCATCCACCGCGGAGCCCGGGTCCAACAGAACCAGGTCATCGGCTACGTGGGGATGACGGGCCTGGCCACGGCCCCACACCTCCACTACGAGTTCCTGGTGAACGGCGTCCAGCGCGATCCGAGGAGAGTGAAGCTCCCGCCCGGCAAGCCCATACCCCGGAGCCAGCTCGCCAGCTTCGAGCGCCGCCGCGATCGGCGACTGGAGCGGCTCGACGGCCTGGGCTTCCCGCCGGCCGCGCACCTGGCTGCGGCACCGGGCGACACGGACCTCGGCCGGGATCCCTCCGAGTAGCGGGACGCGCACGGGCCGGCGCCGGATCCGCTCCGGCCCCGGTCGGTATATTCTCCCCAGACGACGCCGCGCCCCGGCCGCGCGGCTCCCGCCGTGACTTCGACACCGGGACACCGTGAGCGACACCAGGCTGGACGTGGGGAGGAAGGCCTCCCTCTGGCAGCGCATCAAGGACATCGCCCTCACCGACGTGGGGACGCTGATCCGCGGCATCGACGGGGAGTCGATCGCGGAGCTCGAGCGCGTCCTCCTGGAGTCCGACTTCGGGCTCGATGCGGCGCTCGACCTGGTGGACGACCTCGAGCGCGCCGCGCAGCGCGGCGACGTGAACACCGAGCCCGAGCTCCGGGAGCGGCTGGCCGACCGGGTGCGGGAGATCCTGCTGGAGGCCCGCGGAGAAGGGGACGCGCGGCCCGGCCAGGATCTGCGCTGGCCGGAGCAGGGTCCCTGCGTCGTCCTCCTGCTGGGGGTGAACGGCAGCGGCAAGACGACCACGGCGGCCAAGCTCGCGCACCGGGCCCGGGCGGCGGGAAAGAGCGTGGTCCTGGCGGCCGGAGACACCTTCCGTGCGGCAGCCCGCGAGCAGCTCGAAACCTGGGCCCGCCGCACGGGCGCTCGCTTCGTGGGCGGTCAGCAGGGCGGGGATCCCGCGGCCGTGGCCTACGACGCGGTCGAGTCCGCGGTGGAGCGAGGCGAGGACCTGGTCGTCCTGGACACGGCCGGACGCCTCCACACGCACAGGGGCCTGCTGGACGAGCTCGCCAAGGTGGACCGGGTCGTGGGACGCCTGGTGGAGGGCGCCCCCCACGAGAGGCTCCTGGTCGTGGACGCGACCTCGGGACAGAACGTCCTGGTCCAGGCGCGGGAGTTCGGAAACGAGGTCCCGCTCAGCGGCCTCGTCCTCGCCAAGCTCGACTCGACGGCCCGCGGCGGGGCGGTGGTGGCCGTGGCCCGGGAGACGGGCCTTCCGGTGCGCCTGGTGGGAACGGGCGAGACGCCGGACGACCTGGAGCCCTTCGACCCCTCGCGTTTCGTGGAGGGGATCCTGGGTCCCGCGTGAGGCCCGCGCCTTGAGCGGCCGCTCCCTCCTCTCCAGCTCCGTCCAGTACCTCAAGGGCGTGGGTCCCCGGCGGGCCGAGCGCTTCGCGCGCCTCGAGGTGCGCACCGGCCGGGATCTCCTCTTCCACCTGCCCCATCGCTACGAGGACGCCACCACGGTAACGCCGATCGCGTCCCTGGAGCCGGGGGACGAGGCGACCGTGATCGGCCGGATCGTGTCGCAGGGCGTGCTGGCCACCCGGAAGCGGCTGCGGATCTTCCGGGCGGTGCTCCGGGACGACACGGGGCTCATCGAGGCCGCGTGGCCCGGCCAGCCGTGGCTCGACCGGAGCCTGCGGAAGGGAGACCTTCTCCTGGCCTCGGGCCCGGTGCGCTTCTTCCATGGCCGCCAGCTCCAGCCGCGTGAGTTCACCGTGCTGGCGTCGGGAGAGGAGGACGGTGACGGGGAAGGGGACGACGCGGCCGGGGAGCGGGGCGGCCGCGTGTTCCCCGTGTACCCCGCCACGGAGGGGCTCAGCCACCGGCAGATCCGAGGGATCGTCCGGGAGAACCTGGCCGACCTTCTCCGCGAAGCCGACGAGCGGGATCCGGTGCCGGCGGCGTGGCGGGAGGCGCTGGCCCTGCCGGGTCTGGGCGCGGCCCTGCGGGCCCTGCACGTGCCGCGGTCGATGCGCGAGGTGGAGCCCGCCCGGCGGCGGGTGGCGTTCGACGAGCTCCTGTTCCTCCAGCTCCTGCACGCCCGGGCCCGGCACCGGCTCAAGCGCGAGAGCCGCGGGATCGCCCACGACGCCGCGGCCGACCTCACCGGACCCTTCCTCGAGGGACTCCCCTTCCGCCTCACGGGGGCTCAGGAGCGGGCCTGGGCCGAGATCCGGTCCGACATGGAGCGGCCCGAGCGCATGTACCGGCTGCTACAGGGGGACGTGGGATGCGGCAAGACCGTGGTGGCGGCCGCGGCGCTGCTGCGCTCCGTGGAGTCGGGCCACCAGGCCGCGCTCATGGCCCCGACCGAGCTGCTGGCCGAGCAGCACCTCCGCACCCTGTTGGAGCTCACCGCTGGCCTGGGCGTCGAGCCCGTGTTGGTCACGGGCCGGCTCACCCCGGGGCAGCGCAGGGACCGGCTCGAGAGCCTGGCGGCGGGGAAGGCTCGCCTCGTGGTCGGGACGCACGCGCTCATCCAGGAGGACGTGGCCTGGCACGACCTCGGCCTCGCCGTCGTGGACGAGCAGCACCGCTTCGGGGTCGAGCAGCGCCGCCTGCTGCGCGACGCCTCGGGTGCCGCGGACATGCTGGTGATGTCGGCCACCCCGATCCCGCGCTCGCTGGCGCTGACGCTGTACGGCGACCTGGACCTGTCCGTCATCGACGCGATGCCTCCCGGGCGGCGCCCCGTGGTGACGGGGGTGCGCGGTCCCGGGGCGCGCGAGGCCGCGTTCACGTTCCTCCGGGAGAAGATCGCCGAGGGCCGGCAGGCGTACGTGGTCTATCCGCTGATCGAGGAGTCCGAGGCGGTGGATGCCCGTTCGGCCACGCGGATGCGGGACCGGCTGGCCGACCGCTTCCCCGAGCTGCGCGTCGAGCTGCTGCACGGACGCCTCTCCTCGGAGGAGAAGGAGGCGGTCATGCGCCGCTTCCTGGCCGGGGAGGCCGAGATCCTGGTCGCCACGACGGTGATCGAGGTGGGCATCGACGTGCCCAACGCGACGCTCATGTACATCGAGGACGCCGAGCGCTTCGGGCTGGCCCAGCTCCACCAGCTCCGGGGCCGGGTGGGGCGGGGCGCCGAGCAGAGCTACTGCGTGGCCTTCCACTCCGGGAGCGGCGAGCCGCCCGAGCGTCTGGCCGTGTTCGCCTCCACCACGAACGGGTTCGAGCTCGCCCGGGCGGACCTCCGGCTGCGGGGGCAGGGGGACCTGTTCGGTCCCGAGCAGCACGGCATGCCGGCGCTGCGTCACGCCGATCTCGAGCGGGACGCCGACCTGGCGGCCGAGGCCCGACGTCGGGCGCGGGAGATGGTGGCGGACGATCCGGGCCTCGGCCGGCCGGAGAACCGGGGCCTGGCCCGGGAGCTGGCCGAGCGCCACGGCGATCGCGAGGGGCTGTACGGCGTGGGTTGAGCCGGGGGCCGTGACCGGGCCGGTCTTTGACAGGCAGCGGGCTCTCTCCTACGCTCGATCCATGTCCATGGCTTCCTTCCTTTCCGGCACGACCCTGCGGGACCGCCCCGTGCTCGTCACGGGAGCCACCGGCTTCATCGGCGGCCGGCTGTGCGAGCGGCTGGCGACCGGGGAGGGCGCGCGGGTGATGGGCGTAGGCCGGAGCGTCGACCGGGCCCGGGAGCTAGAGGACGACGGCGTCGAGCTCGTGGCCGCAGATCTCCTGGACACGGATCGTTTCCCGGGGCTGCTGGAGGGCCGGGACATCGTGTTCCACGCGGCCGCTTCCTTCTCGCAGGACGTCGAACAGGCCGGCGCCCTCAACGTGACGGCCACCGGCGAGCTGGTCAGGGCGGCCGGCGCCGCCGGGGTCCGTCGCTTCGTCCTGGTGAGCTCGGTGTCGGTCTACGGGCAGCCCGACCGGCGGATCGTGGACGAGTCGGCTCCGCTCGCCCTCGAAGCGGAGGCCGCCTACCCGCGCACCAAGGCTCGTTCCGAGGTGGCCGTCCACACGGCGGCCCGCGAGGCCGGCCTCCAGTTCTCGATCGTGCGGCCGGCCTGCGTGTTCGGGCCCCGGTCGGCAATCTGGACCGTGTCGATGTGGGCCTGCATCCGGGAGGGGATCCCGGTCCTGGTGGGGGATGGCTCGGGGCCTTTCGGTGGCATCTACGTGGATGACCTGGTGGACCTGCTGCTCCTGGCGGCGGTGGAGGACGCGGCGGTCGGCGAGGCGTTCAACGCCTGCGACGCCCCGGTGCCGTGGACCGAGTTCGCGCGCGCCTACGGCGACGCGGCCGGGATCGAGCCGCGGTCGATTCCCCCGGGAGAGGCCGCGGCCCTCCTCCGGGCCGGACCCGCTTCGGATGGCCCGCCCGACCCGGGGTATCCGGCCATCCTGTATGTCGGGCTCGCCTCGCTCGAGGAGATCGTGTTTCCCGCCGATCGCGCCCGCCGGGCCCTGGGCTGGAGGCCGCGGGTGGGGATCCGGGGAGGGTTGGAGCGTACCGTGGCCTGGTTGCGGCGCGAGGGCCTGGCCTGACCCGAAGGCGGCGACTCCACGGCCCCGGCGAGGCCGCCGGCACGCCGCCCACGCGCGAGCCCGGAAACGGAGCCCTCGTCTACGGATGCGCGTTCGCGGCGGTCACGGCGACCTACCTCGTCTACCCGAGGCTCGACCTCCTCGTATCGGGGTTGTTCTACTCGGCCCCGCGGGGCTTCTACCTGGGGGCCGAGCCCTGGGCCCACTTCCTGGCCGTGTACCTGATTCCGGGTCTGTCCTGGGTCCTGGGGGTCGGGCTGGTGGCGGCGCTCGCCTGGGTCTGGGGTCGCCGGGGCACCTCCGGGCGGCGGCGACGGGTCGTGAGCTACCTGGCCGCCGCGTACGCTCTCGGGCCGGGGCTCCTCACCAACGTGCTGCTCAAGGACCACTGGGGCCGGGCGCGTCCGCTGCACGTGACGGCTTTCGGCGGGGACCGACTGTTCACGACGCCGCTCCTTCCCGCTCATCAATGTTCGACCAATTGCTCGTTCGTTTCCGGTCACGTCTCCGTGCCCTTCTTTCTCATGGCCTTCGTCTACCTGGTCCCGGATCGGCGCCGGCGCCGCCGGGCGACCTGGGGCGTCGTGCTGTTCGGTCTGCTGGTCGGGTTCGAGCGCATCGTCCAGGGGAAGCACTTCCTCTCGGACGTGCTCTACTCGGCCCTGTTCAACGCCGGCATCGCCTGGATCCTGTACCTGCTCATCGTGCGGCGGCGCGGGGTCGGCCCGGCGGTTCCCCCCGGGGAGGCGTCACCGTAGCTTGGCCGCGGTCCCGCGGCCGATCCGCTCCACGGGGAGGGAAGCGCGGCGGCTCGCGCGGGGCCCGCGGGTGGAGGATGGACGGATCTCCCCGAGGAAGAGGCCACTCATGATGCGCGCGTGCTCGATCGGGTCCGGACGGAGTCCCATCCTCGCCGTGCTGGCGGGGATCCTGTTCGCGGCGCTGACGTCGGCCGCACCCCGGAGCCTGCGGGCCCAGCAGGGCGGAGCCGAAGCGGACACGACGCCGAGCTGGCCCGAGATCACCCCGGCCGACCTGGAGGCGGCCCTCAAGATCATGGGGCTCTCCTACACGGGGTCCGAGCTCGACACGCTGCTGGCCCGGCGCGGGCGCTTCGGGAATGACTTCTCCGGTCGGGGAGACCGGCGGAACGCCTACGAGGCCATCCGCTCGGTGCCCCTCTCCAACGCCGACCGACCGGCCCTCTTCTTTCGCCCGTTGCCGCCCGCCGAGCCCATCACCGACCGACCTCCGGAGTTCGCGCCCGTCCCGACCGGGGTGAAGCGGCCGGCGACGCTGGAGGAGGTGGCGTTCTGGCCGATCCCGAAGCTGGCCGCTCTGCTGCGCTCCGGCCAGGTGACCTCGGTGGAGCTCACGCGGATGTACCTGGCCCGGCTACGGCGCTTCGACCCGGAGCTGCATGGCGTGGTCACGCTCACCGACAGCCTCGCCCTCCAGCAGGCGCGCCGGGCCGACAGCGACTTCGCGGCCGGCAAGGTGAAGAGCCTGGTCCAGGGCATCCCATTCGGCGTGAAGGACCTGTACGCCGTGCCCGGCTACCCGACCACCTGGGGGGCGAAGCCCTACGAGCACCAGGTGATCGACGAGACGGCCACGCCGGCGCGGAAGCTCGAGGACGCGGGCGCCGTGCTGGTCGCCAAGCTCACCTCCGGGGCCCTGGCCATGGGCGACGTGTGGTTCGGCGGCATGACGCGGAACCCGTGGAACACGGAGGAAGGCTCCAGCGGCTCGTCCGCCGGGCCGGCCGCGGCGGTCTCCGCCGGGCTGGTGCCCTTCGCCCTGGGCACCGAGACGCTGGGCTCGATCGTGTCGCCGTCTACCCGCACCGGAATCACCGGGCTGAGGCCGAGCTTCGGCCGGGTGAGCAAGCACGGCGTCATGGCACTGTCCTGGACGATGGACAAGGTCGGGCCGCTGTGCCGCGATGCCTCCGACTGCGCCATCGTGTTCGACGTGATCCGTGGGACCGACCCGGCCGACCCGTCCGCCGTGGGCGGTCCCTTCCCCTACCGGGACGGGACGAAGCTCTCCGACCTGAGGATCGGCTACCTGAAGTCGGCCTTCGCCGGGGAGCGGCAGGGTGGGGAGCTGGACCGCGCCGTGCTGGACGTGCTCCGGGCCCGGGGTGCGAAGCTGGTCCCGCTGGAGCTGCCGGACCTCCCGGTCAACGCGCTGCGGATCATCCTGGATGCCGAGGCCGCCGCGGCCTTCGACACGCTGACCCGCTCCAACCTCGACTCGCTCCTCGTGCGGCAGACGTCGGGCGCCTGGCCGAACATCTTCCGGTCGGCGCGCTTCATCCCCGCGGTCGAGTACATCGAGGCCAACCGCGTGCGCCGAATTCTGCAGGAGAGGATGCGCGACCTCCTGAAGGGCGTGGACGTGTACGTGTCGCCCGCCTTCGCGGGAGGGAACCTGCTGGTCACCAACCTCACCGGGCATCCCTGCGTGGCGGTGCCGGACGGATTCCGCAAGAACGGCGATCCGGCCAGCATCACGTTTTGCGGCCGCATGTACGGAGAGGCGGCCGCGCTCGAGGCGGCCGCCGCCTACCAGGCCGCCACGCCCTGGGAGGAGGCGCACCCGGAGGCGTTCGGAGGCCACGGACGGCCGCAGGCGACGTCCGGAGGCGGTCGCTGAGGGCTCGGAGGAGGCCCATGACGTCCCGATCGATGGACACGGTGCTGACGACCGCTCGCGTCGTGGCGTGCGCCATGGCGCTGGGCGTCGTGCTCCTGTGGGTCGTGGCCTGGTTCATCGTGAGCGGGGCGGGAAGCGGCATGGCGCGGACCGCCTTCCTGGGGCCCCGGGCCGCCCTGGAAGTGTGGGGCGTCGCGGCCCTCGGCGGTCTCGTGGGCGCGCTGGCGCTGCGTGGTCGCGCCGTGCGGGCCGGTCGGGAGTGGTTCGAGGGACGCTGATCACGCGGAGCTCTTCCACCGCGTCACGGCGTCGGGCGTCGCTCCCCGAGCACGCACTCCGCGGCCTTCCCCGATCCCCCCGACCGTTCGGCGACCCTCTGCGGACGCCTCCGGCGCTCTCCGGTCTCCTCCGCCCCGCTCCGGTCGGCTCCCGCCCTGTCCCGCGGCGAGCTGCCGGACCGCCCCGCCGCGACCCGGAGCCGACGACCCTCTGTGAAACCTTTACGTCTACAGGTGTAAGAGTATCGGACTTCGCAAGCCGGAACGCGGACAAGCCCTTGTGATGCCAGGCGTTCCGTTCGGGCGTGGCCCTTGCTGGAGCACCGCCGTGTGATGAAGAAGCTGGGTCGGCACCTGCTGGTGCTCGTGTGGATCGCGGTCGCGGCCGTCCCCCTCGTCTGGGGACTGCCCTACTACCGTCTTTCTCCCATGCAGCGCGCCTACTCCCCCCTCGACCACCTGTTCTCCTCGACCGGCCTCGTGGGCCATGGCCTGGGCGTCATCGGAACCCTGATGCTGGTCGTGGGCGTGGGGACCTACTCGGTCCGAAAGCGCGTGAAGCGGTTCAACCGGGCTGGGAACCTGAGCGGGTGGCTGGACTTCCACATCTTCCTGTGCACCCTGGGACCCTTCCTGGTGGTCCTGCACACCGGCTTCAAGGTCAACGGCATCGTGGCCATCGCCTTCTGGAGCATGGTGATCGTGGTGGCCAGCGGCGTGTTCGGCCGCTACGTGTACGTGCGCATCCCCAAGACGCTGAACGGGCAGTTCCTGTCGCTGCAGGCCCTCGAGGAGCGCCAGCGCGAGCTGCTGGAGGAGATCCGGGGGGACGTGGGAGAGGAGGTCGCCGCCCTCATCGCGCCCGAGCCGCTGGCCATGCCGGAGCGGACGGGCTTCCTGAGGGCCGCGATCGAGGCGGTGCGCTTCGACCTCCGCTCGCGGGGCCAACGGCGGAGGATGCGGCGCTCGCTGGAGGGTCGAGACCTGCCCGAGTCGGTCCGCAGCCACGCCCTCGCGCTGGCACAGGAGAGGGCGCGGCTCCGGCAGCAGATCCTCCTCCTCACCCCCTTTCAACGCGCATTCCGCTACTGGCACGCCTTCCACCTGCCGCTCGCCTACGTGATGCTGGTCGTGGTGGCCGTGCACGTCGCGGTGGCCTTCGTGTTCGGCTACAAGTGGATCTTCTGAGCGGCCGGGCCGGAGAGCGCCGGGCGCTGGCGGGAGTGCCGCTGGCGCTCCTCCTCCTGCTCGGCGGGACGCACGGGGCGGCGGCTCAGCTCATCTCCCCGGGCAAGCTGGCGGCCGCCCACTCGGACCTCGAGGGGATCCGGCGCTGCACGTCGTGCCACGAGCTCGGCAAGCGCGGGGTCTCGGATGCGAAGTGCCTCGCCTGCCACACGCCGCTCGAGGCACGCATCGAAGCGAAGAAGGGCTACCACGCCACCCTGGTCGGGCAGCCGTGCGCCTCCTGCCACAAGGATCACCTGGGGCCGGACGCGGCGCTGGTCCGCTTCGACACGACCGCCTTCGATCACGCCAGGACCGGCTACCGGCTGGATGGAAAGCACGCCGGGGCCGCCTGCCACTCGTGCCACAAGCCCGCGTTCATCACGGCCTCCGACGTGCGCGCCTTCCAGGGCCGCCACGGCACTCTGGCCAGCACCTACCTGGGCCTGGGGACCGCGTGCGTGGACTGTCACACCAGCGATGATCCGCACCACGGACAGTTCCAGGGCCGGGCCTGTTCGAGTTGCCACACGACCGAGACCTGGAAGAAGGCGCCCGGTTTCGACCACGACCGGGCGCGCTACCGGCTGAGCGGTGCGCACCGCACGGTGGACTGCGAGAAGTGCCACCGCACGGAGAGGAACTCGTCCGGACACTGGGTGCGCTACACCAGCCTCTCCTTCGGGAAGTGCGCGTCGTGCCACGAGGATCCCCACGGTGGCGGCATGGGGCCCGAGTGCACGTCGTGCCACACGACGTCCGGCTGGAAGAAGCTCGACCGGAGCACGTTCGAACGGCGCTTCGACCATGCGAAGACCGACTTCAAGCTGGTGGGCCGGCACGCCTCCATCTCGTGCGCCAGCTGCCACGTGGCCGGTACGGCGCCGGACAGCTCGATTCGCATGGCCTTCAAGCCCGGCACGTCGAGCCGGCCGTATCCGCCGCCCGTGGCGAACAACTGCAGGTCCTGTCACCTGGACTACCACCACGGGGTGTTCGACGCGCTCGCCGACAGCGGGGCGTGCGGGTCCTGCCACACGCAGGACGACTGGAAGCCTTCCACCTTCGACCTCTTCCGGCACGACCGGGAGACGACCTACAAGCTGGAGGGGGCGCACAGGGCCGTCCCGTGCGAGGGGTGCCACGACAACCCGAAGCTCGGGCAGACTCACCTCACCTTCCGCTTCGACCACGTGACCTGCCGGACCTGTCACGAGCGCACCGACGACCCGCACCACGGACAGTTCGGGGACGCGGCGTGCGAGAGCTGCCACACGGACGCGTCGTTCCAGGACGCACCCCGCTTCGACCACGGCCGCACGCGCTTCCCGCTCACGGGTGCCCACGCCGACGTCCCGTGCGCCTCGTGTCACAAGAAGGAACGCTTCCCGGACGGGTCGATGGTCGTCCGCTACCGGCCGCTCGGCATCGAATGCCGGGACTGCCACGCCAACCGTGGAGCCGCATGATGCGCCACCGTTCGATCGCGCTGGCCGGTGTCCTGGCCCTCGCCCTCGGGGCGGGGCCCCTCGGGGCGCAGCAGAGCCTTCCCAACCCGCACGGGCCACTTCCCAGCGGCCTCGATTGCTCGGACTGCCACACGGCCGCCAGCTGGAAGCCCGCGCACATTCCGGCCGACTTCGACCACGGCACGTTGTCGGGCTTCGCGCTCGACGGCCGGCATGCGAGCGTCTCGTGCACGGGCTGCCACCTGGATCTGAAGTTCGACGCTCCCAGGATCGCGCAGGACGACTGCGCCTCCTGCCACGCCGACTTCCACCACGGCCAGTTCGCGCAGGGATGCGGGGAATGCCACAACACGACGTCGTTCGCGGACGTCCCGGCGATCCGGATCCACGCGCAGTCGGGCTTCCCGCTCACCGGGGCGCACCTGCAGATCAGCTGCCAGAGCTGCCACTACGACGCCCGCGGCGGGAACTACCAGAACCTGGACCGGCAGTGCATCGCCTGCCATCGGAAGGAGTTCGAGACCGTCAAGTCGATCGACCACGTCGCGCAGGGCTTCCCCACGGCCTGTCTGCAGTGCCACGACACCCGCGCGTGGGCCGACGCTCCCGCGTTCGACCACTCCATGACGGGCTTCCCGCTGGTCGGCGCGCACGTCAGGCTGAGGTGTGCGAGCTGCCACATCCAGCCCGGCAACGCGCTCAAGTTCAACGCGAGTGGCCCCAACGACTGCATCGCCTGTCACCAGGCCGACTTCGAGAGGGCCCACGACAACAGCGGCTTCCCGACGACCTGCCTGGACTGCCACACGGTCGACTCCTTCCACGGGGCCGACTTCGACCACGACGGGAAGTTCTTCCCGATCTTCTCGGGAGCCCACAAGGGACGGTGGAACGCCTGTACGGACTGTCACCAGGCCGCGCCCAGTGACTACAGTTCCTTCACCTGCACGTCGGGAGGATGTCATGCGCAGGGCGAGACCGACGCCAGGCACCAGGAGGTGCGGAACTACGTGTACGACAGCCAGGCCTGTTACGCCTGCCACGCGTCGGGGCGCGGCGGTGATTGAGCGACGTGGGACGCGGGCGGGCGGGACCGAGGTGACCCACGCCGGACGACGCCGGGCCCGGATGGCGATCGGAGCGGCGGTGGCCCTGGCCTCGACGGCGATGGTCGGGCCGGCCCCGGCCGCCGCTGCGCCGATTCGATCCGATACGGTTCCGCCGGCCGCGGCCGATACCGCGGCCCGCCGCGGAGTCGTGGCGGCGCTCGTGGACCAGATCGCCGGGACCACCCTCTACCTGCGTGCGGGCAAGGACGCCGGGCTCGCGGCCGGCGACACGATCGCGGTGTCGCGCGACAGCGCCGGCGCCATCGTCGGTCGGTTCACCGTCATCGCGGCGACGGCCGAACGCTCGGTGGTGGCCTTCGAGGGCGCTACCTTCCCCGTCACGCGGGGCCAGACCCTCTACCTGCGTCTCGGGGCCGCCGCGCCCGTCGTGGCCGGGGCCGGGGAGACGGAGCGTGCCGGTGGGGGCGGAGCCGTCGGCGGGGCGGCGGCCGCCGGTCGGGCGGCCGGTGCGATGGCTCGGGGAAGCGGGGAGCCGACGAGCGGGCCGTCCGGACCGACCGCCACCGGTCGTGTGTCCCTCGACCTCGACCTGCGCCGCTCGGTGACCAAGTTCGGCGGCGGCGACCCGGTGAGCACGACCCGCACGTTCGCCACCCCCTCGCTGTGGCTCCAGACCGCCGTCCGGGACCTCCCGGGCGGGCTCAGCCTGGACGCCAGCGCCCGCGTGTCGCAGCGCATCAGCAGCCCCTCCATCGTGGATCCCCGCACGGCGCCCGAGATCTACGAGGCCTCGCTCGACAAGCGGTTCGGCGATGTCCCCCTCGACCTCCGTCTCGGGCGCTTCTACAGCCCGTACGATCCCTTCGGCGGCTACTGGGACGGCCTGTCGCTTCACTACGGGAGCACCTTCGGGGGCGGGGTCATGGCCGGGTTCGAGCCCAAGCGCAGCAACCAGGCGCCCCAGGGAGAGCTACCCAAGGCCAGCGCCTTCCTGGACTATCGATCGGCGCCGGGCGCCGGCGTGGGCTACAACGGCACGCTCTCCTTCACGGCCATGCGTCCCACGGCGAGCAGCGGCCTGGCCGACCACACCTTCGCGAGCATGTCCCAGCGGCTCCGGGTGGGCCGCTGGTACCTGACCCAGGACGCCCAGGTGGACCGGGGCGCGGCTGGCACGGGCTGGACCCTGACGCGGGCGCGGCTGTGGGCCTCGGGTCCGGTGACGAAGGAGCTGTCCCTGCGCGGCGGCGTGTCCCGGTACAGGCCTTACCTGTACTGGATGTCGGACAGCGTGCTCATCTCCTACCGCCGGGACGAGGCCAGGGGAGGCTTCACGCTGCGGCTGCCGGGCGCGTGGATCGGGGCCGACGCCGGGATCGACCACGACGAGGGGGTCGGGACCGGCCACTCCTTCTCCGGCTACTTCGGTCTGAGCCGGATCACGCCGCTCGACCTGGGCTTCGATGCGTCGGCGAGCTGGTTCACGAACGGGACGACGCGCGTCCTGACCGCCTCGGCACACTTCACGAAGGCTCTCGGACGCGTGAGCGCCCGGCTGGGCTACGACCTGTACCGCTCGGAGGCTCCCCAGGGCTTCTGGATCATGAGCCACGCGGCGGATCTGGGCCTCGACGTCCCCCTGTCGGGCGGCTTCCACTACTCGATCCTGGGACAGTTCCGGATCGGCGGCGGCCTGGGCGAGACGCGCCTGTATACGAGCTTTTCCAAGTTCTTCGGCCCATGAGCGACGGCGCCATCATCCTGGCCGCGGGCCTGTCGCTGGCCCTCGTCTTCATGGTGCCGTTCGTGATTCGGCTCCGGCGCCGGGAGGCGGCCACGCGCGAGGCGGAACTCCAGGCCCTGCGCTACGGGCTGCACGAGCCGGTGACGCTCCACCCCGTGGTGGATCCCGACGTGTGCATCGGATCGGGCGCCTGCGTCCGCGCCTGCCCGGAGGTGGACGTGCTCGGTCTCATCGATGGGCAGGCCAGGGCCGTGGCCCCGGGACGCTGCGTGGGCCACGGCCTGTGCGAACGCTCCTGCCCCGTGGACGCCATTCGACTGGTGTTCGGCACCGAGAAGCGGGGCGTCGACCTCCCCCGCATTCAGGGCAACTTCGAGACGAACGTGCCGGGCCTGTACGTGGTGGGCGAGCTGGGCGGCATGGGGCTCATCCGCAACGCGTTCGCCCAGGGACGCCAGTGCGTGGAAGGCATCGCCCGGGACCTCCGCCAGAACGGCGGCCACCGATCGGCCGGCACCGGCGACCCGGGTCGGGTGCGGGGCGGGAACGGAGGGGCCCCCGACCCCCTGGACGTGGTCGTGGTGGGCTGCGGCCCGGCCGGCCTCTCCGCTTCGCTCGAGTGCCTGGAGCGCGGCCTCCGCTTCACGACCATCGAGCGCGAGTCGGACCTGGGCGGCACGGTGCGTCACTACCCGCGCAAAAAGCTCGTGATGACCTCCTCGTTCAGCATTCCGGGTCACGGGAAGGTGAAGGCGGGGGAGATCCAGAAGGATGGCCTCATCGGCCTGTGGCGTAGCGTGCTCGACGAGAGCGGGCTCGAGGTCAACCGAGGTGAGACAGTCCTCGAGGTCAATCGTGCCAACGGCAATGGATTTCACGTTGTTACGGACAAGCAAAGATACAGCACGCGCCGGGTGGTTCTCGCCATCGGACGGCGGGGCGTACCGCGCACGCTCGGGGTCCGGGGCGAAGACCTGCCCAATGTGGCGTACTCGCTGCGCGAGCCGGAGGCGTACCAGGGTGACCGCGTCCTCGTCGTCGGGGGAGGCGACTCGGCGGTCGAGGCCGCCCTGGCCCTGTCGTCCGAGTCCGGGAACACGGTGAGGCTCTCCTACCGTGGCGAGCGGTTCGCGCGCATCAAGCCGGCCAACCACGACCGCGTCGAGGCGGCGATCGCCGGTGGGAAGCTGGAGGTGCTGTTCGGCACGAACGTGGCCGAGATCGCGCTGGGCCACGTCGTGCTGGAGGACGGAGAGGGACGGAGCCGCACCGTCCCCAACGACCAGGTGCTCGTGTTCATTGGCGGCACGCTCCCCACGCCCTTCCTGGAGGCGTGCGGGATCGCCGTCGACACCAAGTTCGGTACCATCTGAGCTGACGCGTCTCCCTCCCGCGCGGGAGGCGCCGCCGTACCGTGGCCCGGACCGCGAGAGACTTCGCGGACGCCCGAGGCCGTGGAGGAGGTCCCCGGCCACGCGGTTCGAGCCGGCCGGAGGCCCGAAGCCCACCCGCTTCCCGCGCGCGGGTCACTGCCCACGTGTGACGTCCTATGTTGGGCGTCCCTGAACGCGATGGAGCGCCCCGATGCGTGGACATTCGACGTTCCTGGCCGGTGCCCTGTTCCTGGTCCTGTCCGCGGGACCGCTACGCGCCCAGGACGGGCACAAGAACCCCCACGGACCGCTGCCCGAGGGGCTCGACTGCGCGGACTGCCACGCGGCCAGCGGGTGGAAGCCCGCGCACGTCCCGGCGGACTTCGATCACCGGAGGTGGTCCGGCTTCGCCCTGGACGGTCGGCACGCCACGGCGTCCTGCGGCGCCTGCCACCTGGATCTCCGGTTCGATGCGCCGAAGATCGCCGAGGACGACTGCGCGTCCTGCCACGCCGACTTCCACCGCGGCCAGTTCGCCGAGCCGTGCGCGACCTGCCACGGCATGACCTCGTTCGCGCAGGTGCCCGCGGTCCGGATCCACGCCCGCTCGGGCTTCCCGCTCACCGGAGCGCACCTGCAGATCAGCTGCCAGAGCTGTCACTTCGACTCCCGGGCGGGAAGCTACCGGAACCTGGACCGCCAGTGCGTCGCCTGTCACCGACGTGACTTCGAGACGGTCAAGTCCATCGACCACGAGGCCCGCGGCTTCTCGACGGAGTGCCTCCAGTGCCACGACACGCGCGCGTGGGCGGACGCGCCGAAGTTCGACCACGCTCTCACCGGGTTCGCGCTGGTCGGGGCGCACGTCCAGCTCCGCTGCTCGAGCTGTCACGTCCAGCCGGGCAACGCGCTCAGGTTCACGCCGAGCGGTCAGAACGACTGCATCGCGTGCCACCAGGCGGACTACCAGCGGGCCCACGGGGGCGGCGGCTTTCCGACCACCTGCCTGGACTGCCACTCCGTGGATTCGTTCCACGGGGCCAGCTTCGACCACGCGTCGGTGGGATTCCCGCTGGTGGGAGCCCACCAGAACGCCGCCTGCTCGGGCTGCCACATCCAGCCGGGCAACGCCCTCAAGTTCAACCCGAGCGGTCCCAACGACTGCGTCGCGTGCCACCAGGCCGACTTCACGCAGGCCCACGGCGGCAGCGGCTTCCCGACCACCTGCCTGGACTGTCACGACCAGAACTCCTGGCAGGGCGCAGACTTCGACCATTCATCGACCGGCTTCCCACTGGTGGGAGCCCACCAGAGCCTCCAGTGCTCGAGCTGTCACATCCAGCCGGGCAACGCCCTCAAGTTCAACCCGAGCGGTCCCAACGACTGCATCGTGTGCCACCAGGCGGACTTCACGCAGGCCCACGGTGGGAGCGGCTTCCCGACCACGTGCCTGGACTGTCACGACCAGAACTCGTTCCAGAACGCGGACTTCGACCACGACGCGCAGTTCTTCCCCATCTACTCGGGGTCGCACCAGGGACGGTGGACCGCCTGCACGGACTGTCACCTGTCCGCGCCGGCCGACTTCGCGAGCTTCAGCTGCACGTCGGGCGGCTGCCACGGGAGGTCCGATACCGACTCCCGGCACGGCGACGTCCGGAACTACGTGTACGACAGCCAGGCGTGCTACTCGTGCCATCCGCGCGGACGGGGCGGCGACTGATCGGGCGGGAGCCGGGCGGACGGATCGAGGGCCCCGGGCCGGGGGGACGTGGCTCGCGCTCGTCGCTCCCCGGTCTCAATGCAACCCGGATGGCCCCGGACTCGTAGGGTGGGAGGACGGTCCCCGGGGAGAGGCCCCGCGGACCACGACCCCCGACCTGGTGGGTGTCCGCCATGAGCGACCAGCGCAATCCCGGTACGGCCGCCGTCCTGAGCGCCCTCATCCCCGGCGTGGGGCAGATCTACAACGGCACGTTCCTCCGGGGGATCTTCTGGCTCATCGTCACGCCGGGTCTGTGGATCGGCTCGGGCGGGACACTGGGTTGGATCTGCCACGTGATCGCCGCGGTGACGGCCCATCACTATGCTTCGGAGCACCGGTACCGGTGAGATCCGCGGCCGCGTGAGCGGCCGTCCGCGCGGCCGTCGAGGGGGCCTCGGCGCCGCCGATGCCGGGGGGCGGAGTCGCCGCCCCCCGCGTGCGCCCATCCCGTAGAGGAGGCAGCATGAGGAAGCTCGCCCTGGTCATCCTGCTCGAGCTGGGCCGGAGGTTGTTCAAGCTGCGGCGCTGCTGAAGGCCGGTCAGCCTCCGGAGCGCGCGGAGGCGCTCCGCGGCGACCCGCCCCCCGCCAGGGAGTGGGTCCACAGCATGAGGACGCCGCAGCCGCCGATTCCCGAGCCGCCGTACTGCGGCGGCACGTTGGAGGCCTCGTGCACCTCCACGCCCTCCGTGGCCTCGGGCGGCACGCTGACCATGATGTCGACGAAGGCGTCCTTGGACACGCGGTGGCCGTCGACGTAGAAGGTGGGCGAGCAGCTAGGTCCGCCGAGTGGCAGGCCCTGCTGGCCCGCGGCCCGCCCCAAGCTCACGGTGTAGCACCCGACCACCACGAGGCCCGTGTGCCCCTGGCGACAAAGGGTGACGTGCACCTGGGGCATGCGCTCCAGCGCTCCCCGCAGCCCGTAGCGCTCGATCGTCGCTCGGTCCGCGAAGTGACCCCCCGCCGCCCGCTCCATGCGCTCGTAGAAGCCCTTCACCTGGGCGTTGCGTATGGAGCGCTCCACCTGGACCGAGAGCTCGCGGAGCGGGATGGCCTGCGTGGCCAGCCGGAAGTCGGCCACGGTCAGGGCGCTCCGCTGCAGCGACAGCTGGGCCGTGTCGGAGGCATAGCCCAGGTAGCGGGCCGTGACCCGCGCGGCACCCCCGGGGAGCCCATCGAGCCGGAAGTGGCCCGAGGCGCTGGTGGTGGCGCTCCTGTCCGTGCCCACGACCTGGAGGACGGCGCCCTCGAGAGGCTTCCCGGAGGCGGCGGCGCGCACCGTGCCCATCAGCGTCCCGCCGCCCGAGGAGGAGCTGGCCGACGCGCCCGCCGAGTCCCGGATACTCACCCCGGCCGCGGCCCGGAGGCGGCCCACCAGGGCCTCGGTCGCCTGGCCGGTCGGGGCTGCGCCACGCGCGGGCTCGCCGACCAGCTCGATCACCTGGACGCCGTCGGCCGCCACCTCCACCGTGGCCGTCGCGCCCGCCGTGTCGGCGCCGACGCTGTCCGCGACCACGCGGTACCGCCCCGGCGTGACGCCCGGGAACAGGAACCGGCCCCGCGCGTTCGTCCGCGTGGCCAGCTCCGTGCCCTCGATGCGCACCCTCGCGTGTGACACCGGCTGCCCGCCGACGCTGTCCACAACCGTGCCCCCGATCTGGCCCTGGTGCGGCGCCACGGCGACGTGTTCGGACGTCTGCGCCCGGACGAGCTCGCCACCGAACTCCTGCCAGGTGCCGACCTCGAACTCCACCTTCGTCTTGTAGAGGAGATCCGGGCTCGGGGAGCGGCCCGCCAGCTCGCGTCGCTCGACGACCGAGGGGAGCCGGATCCACCAGCGATCCACCACCCATTCGCCGCCCGGCAGCGCCCGGTAGTCCAGCCGGCCGTGGGCGAGAGAGTCGGGGTAGGGCTCGCCGAGGTGCACGTAGCGGAAGGTCAGGGAGCGGAGGTGCGCGGTGGCGGTGTCCACCCACAGCGTGCCCTCGACCTCGGGAACCCGGCGATCCAGGGTCGGGGAGAAGGCCAGCCCGACCTGTCCCGGGGCCGAGTCGGGGCCCGGGACGAGCCGGAAGCAGTGGGTCGCGCCGAACGCGTCCGAGAGGAGCGCCGGGGCATCGGGGGCGTGGACGTCGAGACCGCCCCCCGGCACGGACGACGCGAACCCGCGTTGCACCAGGGTGTCGAGCGGCACGCTGCGGTAGGTGGCGCGGCCCACCTTCGAGCCCGATGTCGCAGCTTCCTTCACCACGCGCTGGTCCCGATCCAGGAACCGATCGTAGCGCCGGAGCTGGAAGCGGTCGCCCTCCTGTTCCTCCGTCCGCCGCGTGCGCTCCAGCGCCTTGCGCACCTCGGACCACAGCGCCGCCAGCGCCGGCCCCTCCTCGGATCGGATCCGGCACTCGCCCCGGGAGCTCCCCTCCACGCGGATGGCGCCCAGCTCCACCGGCCGGACGGGCACCCGGAACACGCGGCGCAGAATGCCCGTCGACGGCACACCCACCGGCCGGGAGCGCCACGTCTCGAAGCCGATCCGCTCGACCTCGATCCGGTAGCGTCCCGGTGTCACCGAGTCCAGCTGGAATCCGCCATCGGGCCCGGAGAGAGTCCAGGCGCGCTCGACTTCGCCGGTGTCGATGAGGCGGACCATCGCGCCCGAGATGGGCGCGCCGCCGCCGGCCTCGACGAGCTTTCCGACGACCCCCTGCGCGCGGGCGGGCACGGGCAGGGTGAGACCCAGGAGCAGCGCGATGAACGCGAGCCCGGGACGAGGCGGACGCGCGCCGCGTGAATCCGACATTGGATGAGGTCCTTGAAGCAGGGGCACCGGGCCACCCGTGCGAGGGTGCCCATCCCGCGCAGCTCAAACTGGAGACGTCCGGTCCCGACGGCCAGTCTCGAGCCATTGACGGGGCCGACGCGACCCCCGACCCTCAGAGAGGTGGGGACCGATAGCGAGGAGGGGACATGAGGTCCGCAGCCGGGGTGAAGATCCGGCCGGCCGCGCCGGTCGATGCCGGAGAGCTGGCCCGACTCCGTTTCGCCTTCCGTGCCGCGATCGACCCGGCGTCCGAGGACCCGGGGGCGTTCCGGGGACGGTGCGAGGCGTGGATGGCCGAGAGGCTCGGCGACTCGTCGACGGGCTGGAGGGCCTGGGTCGCGGAGGTCGGACCCGGCGCCGGCCCGGGGGGAGAGGCGTCCCCCGCCCGCCTGGTGGGCCACGTGTGGGTCCGGCGGCTCGAGAAGATCCCGAATCCCGTGGGCGAGGTCGAGGCGCACGCCTACTTGACCAACATGTACGTGGAGCCCGAGCACCGCGGCGCCGGGCTCGGCGCGAGGCTCCTGTCCGCCGCCCTCGCCTGGTGCCGCGAGCAGCGGGTGGGCTCGGTCGTGCTGTGGCCCACCGAGCGCAGCCGGCCGCTGTATGGCCGCGCCGGCTTCCGCGACACCGGGGATGTCCTCGAGCTGCCGCTGAACCCCGCGCACTGCAGCCGGGCCGGGGTGCCGTGAGCGGCCGGGGGAGCGCCGGAGCCGGGCGCGGTCGAGGGATGCACGGCGGCATGATGGGCGTCCGCGCGCCGAGCGCGGCGGAGGAAGCCGTCATCCTCAGCTACCTCGAGGCCCACGCCATGCCCGCGGCCGACACCACGAAGCTTCCGGCCGTGTCGGGGCGAGCGCTGTTCGCCAGGGCGTGCTCCCGGTGCCACGCGCTCCCGGCTCCCTCCCGGCACACGGCGGCCGAGTGGCCGGCCGTGATCGAGCGCATGCGCCAGCACATGCGGCAGATGGGCGTCACCGCGATCACCGATCGCGAGGCGGCCGCCATCGCGGCCTATCTGCGCCGGGCGGAGGACTGAGTGGGAGCAGGCTCGTTGCCGGCCACCTCGAGAAGCCACGATCGACGCTGGGCCCGGATCGGGATCGTGGTCCAGTTCCTGGCGCTGCTGCGGATCCTGGCCCAGTACCTGTGGCTCGAGGCTCACGGCGGAGGCGCGTTCACGGCGGCGGCCGGTCATCCGTGGGTGGTCGGAGCCCTCCTCACCTCGACGCTCGCCCTCGTGGCCGTGCTGCTTTACTTCGACGGCCGTTTCCGGGGCGCCGCGGTGGTGGCCGGTCTCACGGTGGTGATCCTGCTCGTGTATCGGTTCGTCGTGCCCGGCATCGCTTCCGCCGAAACGCTCCGGAGCGGAGCGTCGCCACGCGCGTCGGCCCTGGCCGACACGGCTCGAGGGGTACGGAGCGTGGCCCTCACCTTCGACGACCTGCCGTGGGCGGACGCCGAGGTGCCGCTGGACAGCGTGGCCGAGCGCACGCGCCGCATACTCGCCGTCCTCCGGGCGCACGGCGCCCCCGCCGTGGCGTTCGTGATCGGACGCCGCGCGCTGGCCGGCGGTTACGCGGATCGGCGACTGGACCTCCTCCGGGCCTGGCGCGACGCGGGCGTGGAGCTCGGGAACCATACCTGGTCCCATCTCTCCTTCCAGAAGATGCCGCTGAACCGCTACGAGGACGACGTGCTGCGGGGTGACGTCATCCCGCGGCTGCTGATGCGGGAGGTGGGGAAGGAGCCGCGCTACTTCCGGCCGCCCTTCAACCAGACGGGCCCGACGCGGGAGGCCCGGGACGCGTTCGCGGCCTTCCTGGCCGAGCGCGGCTACGCGCTGGCGCCGTTCACGGTCGAGGACGTGGACTACGCGTTCGACGACCTGTACAGGGCCGCCGCGGGCGACACGGCGCGCCAGGCGCGCATCGGGCGGACGTACGTCGCCCACTTCGACACGGCCATGGCGTTCGGGGAGCGGCTCTCGCGGGAGACGTTCCACCGCGACATTCCTCAGGTTCTGCTGCTGCACGCCGACGACCTCAACGCCCTCTATCTCGAACGGTTGCTCGATCACCTCGAGGCGCGCGGCTACCGGTTCATCTCCATGGCGGCCGCGCTCTCGGACCCGGCCTACGCGACGACCGACGGCTACGTGGGGCGGTACGGCATCTCGTGGCTCCATCGATGGAGACAGGGGCTCGGCCTTCCGAGTCGGCTGCGACTGGAGCCCGATCCGCCCGCCTGGGTCCTGCACGACTACCAGGCGTTGCACCGGAAGTAGCGAGGTGTCGGGCCATCGACGACCGGGCCCGCATCGCGGGCCCATGTTGACAAAAATCCAGGTGAACCGGTAGGATCCGGTCCTCTTTCGGCCGCCCCTCCGGGTACTCCGGCAGGGACTGCGGCCGCCCAACACATGTACGGGAGGCCATCATGCCGCGGTTCATCATCGAGCGTGAGATTCCGGGCGCCGGGAAGCTGTCCCCGGAGGAGCTCCAGGGCATCTCCCAGACCTCGTGCAACGTCCTGCGATCCATGGGTCCGGAGATCCAGTGGGTCCAGAGCTACGTGACCGGGGACAAGATCTACTGCGTCTACCTCTCACCGGACGAGGAGACGATTCGCGAGCACGCGCGGCAGGGAGGATTTCCCGCCAACCGCGTGTCCAGGGTCAGCACCATCATCGATCCGACGACCGCGGAGGGCTGAGGCGGGGGAGGGCGACGGCCGGCCTCAGCGGGAGGAGGGCTCCGGGTCCGTCTTCCACGGCGCCGGCCGGTCCCGCCAGAGATCGGGGAAGTCGCGGCGCAGCGCCCCGACCTTGGGAAGGTCGTTGAACGCGATGTAGGGCTGGTCGGGGTGGTGCAGCAGGTAATCCTGGTGGTACGTCTCGGCCGGATAGAAGCCGGGAAGCGGCTGGACCTCGGTCACGATGGGGCGGGGGAAGGCGTGGGCCCGGGTGAGCTGCGCGATGTAGGCTCGGGCCTCGGTCGCCTGCCGGTCGCCGGTCGTCCAGATGGCCGAGCGGTACTGGGGCCCCACGTCGGGGCCCTGCCGGTTCTTCTCGGTGGGATCGTGCACGACCGAGAAGAACAGCCGCAGGAGGGTCCCGAAGGAGACCCGTGACGGGTCGTAGATGACCCGCACCGACTCCGCCTGCTTCGTGCGCCCCGTGCTGGTCTGGGCATAGGTGGCCGTGGCGGCCGTGCCGCCCGCGTAGCCCGCTGTCGCCACCTCGACCCCCTTCACGCGCTGGTAGACGGCCTGAACGCCCCAGAAGCAGCCGCCGGAGAACACGACCGTGTCCGGCCCGGTGGCGGTGACGGCGGCCGTGTCGACCGGCGCCGGAAGGGGCGGGGGCGCCGCGCTCTCCCCGGCCGCGCGCGAGCCCCACACGGCCGAGGCGGCGATCGCGGCCGCGAGGATCGTGGCTCCGCTCCACGGCGTTCGCTTCATCCCTGGCGTCTCCTTTCAGCCACGTCACGGGTGCCCGGAACCACCGGGCGGTCCTCGCACCCGGACGCCTGTGTGTCTCCCGTTGGTCATCCTTCCTACACTCCTGCAAGGGGCGCGCTCCGCTTCCGGTTCCCTCGTCGACTACCCGCTGGAACGCGGTGCGTCGAGGCCAGGCGGAGCTACGGGACGTGAAGGAGTCGAACGGACGCTTGTGCCGTTCGGATCTCGCGTGTAGTGTCGGCCGCGGGCCCGATCGGAGGTCGGTCGCGGTCCACGAGTGGCCTCGTGACTCTTCTCCTGGCAGGAGTGATCGCATGCCCCGGCTTCGGCCGTCCGCCCTGTGCCTCGTCCTCGCGCTCGCGCTGTCCGCCGGCCCCCTGACCGCTCAGGACGCGTCCTCTCCCACGCGACTCCTGCACCAGCCGGACGTGAGCGCCACCTCCGTCGCGTTCGCGTACGCCGGGGACATCTGGATCGTGCCCCGGTCCGGCGGCGACGCGCGGCGCGTCACCTCCTCGCCGACCGTCGACGCGGACCCCCACTTCTCGCCCGACGGCAAATGGCTGGCCTTCACGGGCTCCTACGGCGGCAACCCGGACGTGTACGTGGTCCCGGTCGACGGAGGCGAGCCGCGGCGGCTGACCTGGCACCCCGGCGCCGACCAGGTGCGCGGGTGGACACCGGACGGCCAGCGCGTGGTGTTCGTCTCGACCCGCACCGGGGTCCCCGACGCCGAGCCCAGGCTGTGGACCGTGGCCACGACGGGCGGGCTGCCGCAGCCCATGGTCATCCCCCGGGCCCAGGCCGGCTCGATCTCCCCGGACGGCAAGTACGCCGCCTACCAGATGGTGCGGCCCTGGGAGAGCGAGATGCAGAACTACCGGGGCGGCCAGAACCAGCCGATCCGCATCCTGGACCTGTCCAGCTACGCGCTGAAGAAGGTCCCGTGGACCAACAGCCGGGACCAGCAGCCCGTGTGGCTCGGGAAGACGATCTACTTCATCTCGGACCGGGACTGGACGAACAACGTGTGGTCCTACGACACGGGGACCGGCGCCCTCAAGCAGATCACGCGCTACTCCGACTTCGAGGTGGAGAGCGTCAACGCCGGGGGCGGCGCCGTGGTCTATTCCCAGGCCGGCGACATCCACCTGTACGACCCCTCCACGGGGCAGGACCGCAAGCTGGACATCCACGTGACCGGCGATTTCCCGTGGGCCATGCCGCACGCGGTGGACGTGTCGGGCGATCTCACGAGCCCGCAGCTCTCGCCCACGGGCGTGCGCGCCCTGTTCGAGGCGCGCGGGGACGTGTTCACGGTGCCCACGAAGGAGGGCACGTGGAGGGACCTGACGCGCTCCTCGGGGGCGGCCGACCGATCGCCCGTGTGGTCGCCGGACGGCAAGCGGATCGCCTGGTTCAGCGACGCCTCGGGCGAGTACCGCCTCATGGTGGGGAGCCAGGACGGGACGGGCTCGGTGAAGGCCTACACGATCCCCCATCCGAGCTACTTCTACGACCCGGCCTGGTCGCCCGACGGCACCAGGATCCTGTTCAGCGACGCGGAGATGAACCTGCGCTACCTGGACCTCGAGTCCGGCAAGACCACGCAGGTCGACCAGGGCAACTACACCTGGCCCAACCGCGACATGGCGCCGATCTGGTCGCCGGACTCGCGCTGGATCGCCTACCAGAAGCGGCTCCCGGGGTCGCAGTTCCACGCCATCTTCGTGTACTCCCTGGCCGACGGGCAGGCCCACCAGGTCACCGACGGGATGTCCGAGGCCATCGACCCGGCCTGGGACGCGAGCGGGAAGTACCTGCTCTTCCTGGCGTCGACGGACTTCGCGCTCAACACGGGCTGGCTGGACATGAGCTCCTACGATCGGCCCGTGCACCGCGGCATCTACCTGGCCGTGCTCCCCTCCGGCGTGCCCTCGCCCCTCCTCCCGGAGACGGGGGACGAGCCCGGGTCCGGCACCTCGAACGGGAACGGCGAGAAGGGTGGAAAGGCGGCCGCGGACACGGCGGCCCCGCACGTCACCATCGACTTCGACGGCCTGTCGCAGCGCATCGTGGCCCTGGACGTCCCCAGCCGGGAATACGGCGTGCTCCGGGCCGGCAAAGCGGGACAGTTCCTCTACCTGGAGCGCGTCCCGAACCACGCCGACATCCTGCACCGCTACGACCTGAAGGAGAAGAAGGCGGTCGACTTCGTGGAGGCGGCCGCGCCGGAATACGCCCTCTCCCGGGACGGGAAGAAGCTCCTGTACGAGGGGGCGAACGGCGAGGGGCGTCCCAGCCACCGCTGGTCCGTGGTCGAGGCCGACGGCGCGCCACCGGCGGCGGGCAAGGGCGCCCTGGCCACGTCAGGGCTCAAGATGGACCTGGACCCGACGGCCGAGTGGAAGCAGATCTTCGACGAGGCGTGGCGCATCGAGCGCGACTACCTGTACGTGGCCAACCTGAACGGCGCGGACTGGCTGGCCGTCAAGGCCAAGTACGCCGTGCTCCTCCCCTACGTGCGTCACCGCGCCGACCTCAGCCAGCTCCTGGACGAGATGCAGGGGGAGCTGTCGATCGCGCACAGCTTCGTGGGCGGCGGCGACCTGCCGAAGGCGGACGCCGAGCCGGCCGGGCTCCTGGGGGCGGACCTCTCGGTCGACCACGGGCGCTACCGCATCCAGAAGATCTACACGGGCGAGAACTGGAACCCCGACCTGCGGGCCCCGCTCTCCGCGCCCGGCGTGGACGTCAAGCAGGGCGACTACATCCTGGCGGTGAACGGGCACGAGCTGCAGGCGCCCGAGAGCCCGTACGCGCCCTTCGTGGGCACCGTGGGCCGGCAGGTGCAGCTCCGGGTGAACGACCGTCCGACCGAGGAGGGCTCGCGCCTGGTCACCGTCGTGCCGGTGGCCAGCGAGGCGGCGCTGCGCACGCGCGACTGGATCGAGTCGAACCGCCGGAAGGTGGACAGCCTCTCGAACGGCAAGCTCGCGTACGTGTACGTTCCCAACACCGGGCGGGGCGGCTACACGAGCTTCAACCGCTACTACTTCTCCCAGCAGGAGAAGCAGGGCGCGGTCATCGACGAGCGCTTCAACCACGGCGGCAGCATCGCCGACTACATGGTCGACATCATGAGTCGCAAGCTGCACGGCTACTTCAGCCAGCGGCTCGGGAACCGCTACGACGCCGTGACCGTCCCCGCGGCGGCCATCTGGGGACCGAAGGTGCTCCTCATCAACGAGATGAGCGGCTCCGGCGGGGACATGTTCCCGTACATGTTCAAGCAGATGGGCATCGGTCCCCTGGTCGGGACGAAGACCTGGGGCGGCCTGGTGGGGTGGGGCGGAGAGCCACGCTTCGTGGACGGCGGCTTCATCTCGGCGCCGAGCACGGGCTTCTACGACCCGCAGGGCCACTGGGCGGTCGAGAACGAGGGCGTCGCGCCCGATATCGAGGTGGAGCAGACGCCGGCGCAGCTCATCGCGGGTCACGACCCGCAGCTCGAGCGAGGCGTGGCCGAGGCGATGAAGCGGCTGAAGGAGCACCCGTTCGAGCGCAAGCCCGTGCCGCCCGGGCCCGATCGGGCCCACCCGCAGAAGGGCGGGGCGGGCGGCGGAGGACGCTAGCCGCCGGGCCGGCCGAGCGAGCAGGGCCCCGCGCGGGACGCGCGGGGCCCTCGAGCCGGACGACGCGACCTCGAGCAGGAGGAGACCATGGCGAGCTCGTCCGAGGTGAACTTCGTACGGCAACAGGGCTTCCGTGAGGCCGCGGCGCCATCGTGCGGTCTCCACTACCGGGCTCTGGTGTTCCAGCCGCGGATCGTCGGGGTGGTGCTGGCCGCCGCGGTCGTCCTGCAGGCGTGGTACCTGTTCCTCCCGCTCGGGGCGCTCCTGTGGTGGAACGCTGTCGCCCCCGAGGCCAACCCGTTCGATGCGGCCTACAACCTCCTGCTCGCCGGGCGTGGCGGTCGGCTGCGGCTGGAGCCAGCCCCGCCCCCGCGCCGCTTCGCCCAGGGCATGGCCGGCAGCCTCATGATCGCGATCGGACTCGCCCTCCTCGCGGGCGCGACCGTGCTGGCCTGGGTGCTGGAGGCGTTCGTGGTCGCGGCCTTCAGCGCCCTCGTTTTCGGCAAGTTCTGCCTGGGCTCCTACATCTTCTACTGGATGCGCGGCGAGGGTGAGTTCGCCAACCGCACGCTTCCCTGGTCGAAGGAGAGGTGATTCGCGTGGACGATAGCGCCGCCCGTCCGGCTCCCGACCCCGTGCGCCGACAGGTCCGGCTCCTGACGGCCTACGCGGTCCTGTCCACGGCCGCCATCCTCGTCCTCCTGTGGGCGACCTTCCTGCGGCCGACGACGACGAGCTTCGGGCACATCCGCGCGCAGCGGGTGGACGTCGTGGAGCCCGATGGTCGCCTGGCCCTGGTCCTCTCGGACGAGGCGCGCATGCCGGGCCCGATCCTGAACGGTCGCGAGGTCCAGCCGCGCCACGGCGCGGCCGGCCTCCTGTTCTTCAACGCGAACGGGGACGAGACGGGGGGACTCGTGTACGGCGACTCCCGGGGAGACTCGGCCCGGGAGCACGAGGTGCACATGTCGTTCGACCAGTACGAGGACGACCAGGTCCTGATTCTGGACCACATCCAGAGGGGAGACCGGGTGGCCACCGGGATCCGGGTCATGGACCGGCGGGCGCCCTTCACCCTGGCGAAGATGGTGGAGATGCAGCGGCTGTCGAAGGAGGGCACGGCCGATCAGCAGCAGGAGGCGAAGCGCTGGCTGGCGGAACACGGGAAGGAGTATCGCGCGGCCAACCGGGTCGTCCTCGGGAGCTACGGTCGCTCCGCCCTCCTGCAGCTCAACGACACCGAGGGCCGTCCCCGCATCCGCATGGTCGTGGACTCGACGGACGCCGTGCGCCTCGAGTTCCTGGACGCGAGCGGGAAGGTCGTGCGGCGGTTGCCCTGAGCGACGAGGGCGGCCGGCCGCCCTCCGTCCGAATGGTTTCGAGGCCGACGGGCGGTCGATGGTGCGCCCCGGGAGCGGACCTCAGCTTTTCAGTCCGATGACCTGTACGAGCCTCGCGTAACGGGCATCGGCGCGGAGCGGATCGTAGCTCGGATCCACGTGCAGGTAGATGAGGCCGGACGATCGCGCCGCCAGGGCGCGATCCAGGGCCGCGAAGGCCCGATCGAGGTCTCCGAGCGCCGCCCAGCCGGCCGCCACGAACTCGGCGCGGACGTAGCCGGCCGCCTCGTCGGCTTCGAGGGCCGTGAGGATCGTGGTGGCCTCGTCCTTCCGGCCGAGGGCCGCCAGCGCCTGGGTCACGTGGGCCCGTACCGAGAGGAAGGCATCGGTACGGTCCGCCTCGCGCAGCGTCTCCAGGGCGCGCTCCGGCTCTCCGCTGGCCAGATACGCCTGACCCATGTGCACCAGCGCGTGGGTGAACCCGGGGTTGACATCCAGGGTCCGGCGTGCCTGCTCGATGGCCTCGTCGTAGCGGCGGAGGTAGAGGAGGAACCGGGCCGTGAACCGCCCGAAGGTGGCCGACATGGGATCGAGGGCCAGGGCGGAGCGCATCTCCTCGACAGCCTCGGGGAGCTGGCCATTGGGGGGCAGGATGGTGGCCAGCCCCCAGTGCGCGTCGGCGTAGTTGGGGTTCACGGCCACGGCGCGCCGCAGGGCGAGTTCGGCTTCGTCGAACGCCCAGTCGTACCAGCCCAGCACCTTGCCCAGGGCCGTGTGCGCTTCGGAAAGGGTGTCGTCCAGCTCGATGGCGCGCTGCGCCGCCCGCTTCGCCTCGGGATACGCTTCGGCCGGAGGCACCCAGTCGTCCGCGAGGTTCATCCAGGAGTCGGCGATGCCGGCGTAGGCGCGGGCGTATCCCGGGTCGACGTCGAGGGCCTTCTCGTAGAAGACCAGGCTGCGGCGCAGCTCCTCCTCCGTGAACCGGTTGTAGACGTAACGCCCCTTCAGGTAGAGCTGGTACGCCTCCACGTTGCCGGTGGTCTGGTGCACGAGCGGAGCCGCGCGGATGTCGCCCCCGAGCTGCACCTTGAGAGCCTCCACGATCGAGCGCGCGATGTCGTCCTGGATGGCGAACACATCCTCGAGCTTCCGGTCGTAGCTCTCCGACCACAGGTGATAGCCCCTGGCGGCGCTGATCAACTGGGCCGTGATCCGAAGTCGGTTTCCGGACTTCCGGACGCTGCCCTCCAGGACCGTCGCGACTCCGAGCTTCTCGGCGATCTCGCGCACGTCCGCACGGTGGTCCTTGAACGCGAACGAGGACGTCCGGGACGCCACCTTGATGTCCCGGACCTTGACGAGGGCGTTGAGGATCTCCTCCGTCATCCCGTCGCTGAAGTACTCGTTGTCCCGATCGTCGCTCATGTTGACGAAGGGAAGGACCGCGATGGAGCGCTCGTCCGGGGCACGAGCGGTCGCCTGGGTCGGCGGGGCGGCGGCCGCGGAGCCCGTGGCATCGCCCTCGCCAACGGCCGTTCGGGTATCGCCCTGCCCGTCGGCCGGTTTCGATCCGTGGGAGGCGTGGGAACGGTCGGCGCTCCACGCGATGACCAGGGCGACGGGAAAGCCCAGCAGCGCGAGGGCGACGACGAGGGAGATGCCCCACCGGGGGATGGCCAGCGCGGGAAAGATGACCGAGGCCGCCTGGATGACGATCCACGCCACCACCACGTAGACCGCGACCACGCGGAAGATGCGTCTCCGCCTGATCTCTCCCAGCAGGGCTCCGAATTCCATCGAGAGGTTCCAGTCCCGCCGGTTGAGGGATGGCGCCGCGAAGGACGTTACCGTGCGATCGGTTCCGGGCGCCGACCGATCGGCGCGTCCCCAAGATAGACCGGGGCGCGGGGCCTCGACAGGGCGGTGCGCGCCCGTGCGGACGTCGATCCGCGGGGTCGTGTGATGGCGAGCATGGAGCGGTGGGAGGGAGGCGGGCCGCCGCGCCGCCTCCCCCGCCCCGGCGCCTACGGCTCGGATTTCCCTCCGTCCATGGACAGGGTCTTCACGTCGGCCACGCCGAGGGCCCGGATCGGCGCCTCGATCTTCGACCGGTCACCCACCACCACCCAGATCATGCGGCCGGGCCGCACGACCTCCCGGGCGGCCGCGTTGGCCTGCTCGAGCGTCACCGAGCGCACCCGATCCGGGTAGGTGCTCCAGTAGTCCATCGGCAGGCCGAACTCGACGAGCTCCGAGATGTCGCTCGCCACGGCCTGGCTCGTCTCCCACCGCCCGGGCAGGGTCCGGGTGGCCTGGTCCTTGACCTTGGTGAGCTCGTCGGCCGTCACCGGCTTCTGACCCACGATGCCCTGGAACTCGCCCAGCGCCTCCCGGATCGACTCGGCCGTCTTGTCGGTCTGGACGGGGGCGTAGAGGATGAACGGGCGCTGTCCGTGCGCGTCCAGGAGCAGGGTCTGGGCCCCGTAGGACCAGTGCTTGTCCTCGCGGAGGTTCATGTTGACGCGCGAGGTGAAGCTCCCGCCCAGGACCGTGTTCATCATCTGGATCTGGACCTCGTCCGGGTTGGCCTTGGGCGGCGCCACCTCGCCGGCGAAGATGAGCGACTGGGGCGAGCCCGGCTTGTCCACCAGGTAGATGGTCGGCCGTGCGGGGGCGTCCACGTGACCGATCTCCTTTCGAGGAACGCTCCCCTTCTTCCAGCCCGAGAACAGCTTTTCCAGCCTGGGCTCGAGCTCCTCCATCGAAATGGGGCCGACCACCACCAGGGTGGCGTTGTTGGGAACCAGCCACGTGTCGTGGAACGTCTGAAGGCCGGCCCGGTCGATCCTGGCGATCGACGCCTCGGTGCCGGACCCGGTGAGCGGGTTGCCGTAGGCGTGGTGCTCGCCGTACAGGAGTCCCGGCAGGAGCCGGAGGGCCATGGTGATCGGCTGGTTCTTCTCCTGAGTGATGGACGCGAGGAGCTGCTTCCGCTGCCGCTCCAGCTCCTCGGAGGGGAAGCTGGGGCGGAGGAGGATGTCGCCCAGCAGCTCCAGGGACGGATCGAGGTTCTCCTGCAGGGCCGACAGGGTCACGAAGGAGGCGTCCAGGTCCGAGCTGGTCCCGATACGGGCTCCGAGCTCCTGCTCGCGCTCGCTGATCTGGAGGGCGTTCATGTTCGTGGTGCCCTCGTCCAGCATGCCCATGGCGAGACGGGCGGTGCCCGGTATGTCCAGCGCGTCGGACGCGTAGCCCGCGTCGAAGATGAGTCGGAAGTTCACTACCGGGACGGCGTCACGCCGCGCCAGGAGCACCCGCAGGCCGTTGGAGAGGGTGGTCCGCTCGATGGCCGGGAAGCTCGGCGCGGGAGGCGCCCCGGGCACGGGAACGCCTTTAGAACGGTCCACCTGGCTCGCCGCGGCCGCGTAGGAGGGGAAGGGACGCACGGTCAGGATGAACACGCCGTCCGACAGCCAGTCGCGCGCCGTCTTCTGCAGGTCCGCCGCGGTCGCCCCGGCCACGTCGGAGAGCTGCTTCTTGTAGGTGTCGGGGTCGCCCCTGTAGGCCTGACCGCGGGCCAGGATGTCCGACTTGCCCCCGAAGCCGCCGATGCGCTCGATGCCGCGGAGGAAGTTGGCCCGGTAGCCTGTCTTCACCCGCGCGAGCTCGTCGGCCGTGGGGCCCTCGGCCAGGAAGCGCGCCATCTCTTCGTGGATCTCGGCACGAAGCGTGGCAGGGTCCTGACCGGGCTTGGCGGTCGCGATGACCATGAACTGCCCGCCGATCTCGTTCAGGCTCGCGAACGCGTTCACGCTGGTGGCGATCTGGTCGTCGTAGACCAGCCGCTTGTACAGGCGGCTCGCCTTGCCGGTGGACAGCACGTCGCTCACCAGGTCGAGGTAGGTGGCGTCCGTGGACCCCCACTCCGGGATGTTCCACACCTCGTATACGCGGGCCAGGGGCACGCGGTCGTCCATTTCCATGGTGTGCGTGCCATACATCCTGGCGACCCACGTCCCCTGGTGATCGACCGGAGGCCCGGGCGGGATGTCGCCGAAGTACTTCTCGACCTCCGCCTCCACCTTCGCCGCGTCCACGTCCCCGGCGATCGACAGCACGGCGTTGGACGGCCCGTAGTACTGCCCGAACCACTCCCTGACATCGGCCACGCTGGCCGCGTCCAGGTCCTTCATCGAGCCGATCACCGTGTGGTGGTAGGGATGCCCGACGGGGTACGTGTTGTGGGCGATGAAGGTGAAGACCTTGCCGTAGGGTTGGTTCTCGCCCTGCCTCTTCTCGTTCTGCACCACGCCGCGCTGCTCGTCGACCTTGGCTGTGTCGATGGCGCCGACCAGGTGGCCCATGCGGTCCGACTCCATCCACAGGGCCATGTCCAGCGCCGTGTTCGGCACGTTCTCGAAGTAGTTGGTGCGGTCCTCGTTCGTGGTGCCGTTCATGTCGGTGGCGCCCGCCCGCTCGAACGGCTTGAAGTACTCGTCGTCGAAGTTCTCCGAGCCGTTGAACATCAGGTGCTCGAACAGGTGGGCGAAGCCGCTGCGGCCATCGGGCTCGTTCTTGGAGCCCACGTGATACCAGATGTTCACGGCCACGATCGGCGCCTTGTGGTCTTCGTGGACCAGGAGGGTGAGGCCGTTGGCCAGCACGAACCTCTGAAAGGGGATGTCCACGGCGGCCGCCGCGGAGCCCACCGACCCCCTGTCGGAGGTCCTCGAAGCCGCGGCCGTGGCCGTCGACTGAGCGGCCGTGGATCCGGGCAGCACGGTAGCCGCCGCGAGTGCGACGGTGACGAGCACGGAATTCGGGAAGCGACGGAGCATGGCTTCACCTCGCTGCGAGATTCTGCCTCCCCCGGACGGAGGTCCGGGGATCGATGCCGGGCGTGCCGGTCGGGGCGTTCGACGGCGGTCGAAGTTAGAGAGTCCAAAAACTCTCGATGCCGAGCGGTCCGCGCAAGGCGCCGCGTGGAAGACAGGCCGCCGTGCGGCCAACGTGTCGCCGGGCCGGGCGGTTCCGCCGCCGTCCCGCAGCCCTCGTTGCCGGCGGCTTCCTCGCCTAGCTTGAGTGTCCATGGCCACCGCCCGCTTCGTCCTCGCCCCCGACGCCCCCTTCGACTTCGAGGGAACGGCATACTCCCACGGTTGGGTCGTGCTCGCCCCCAACGCGTGGGACGAGAGCACCCGCAGCATGCACCGGGTCCACCGCCTGGCGACGGGGCGGGTCGTCCGCCTGGAGCTCGGCGCCGGCGAGGGGTCGCGGAGCGGGGTGGCCGTCCGGGTCGAGCACCGCGGCCGGCTCCTGGCCGCGGACCGGCGCGCCCTGGAGGCCGACGTGCGGCACATGTTCCGCCTGGACGAGGAGCTGCGGCCCTTCTACGCCCTGTGCCGCGGGCGCGGCCGCCCCTGGAATCGCGTGTGCGGGGGCCTGGGACGGCTCCTCCGCTCTCCGACTTTGTTCGAGGACACCGTCAAGACCCTGTGCACCACTAACGTCCAGTGGGGCGGCACGAAGCGCATGGTGCGGGGCCTCGTGGACGCCTTCGGCGATCCGTGGCCGGGGGATCGGTCCCTTCGTGCCTTCCCGAGCGCGGAGACGCTGGCTGCCGTTTCGGCGGCCGAGTTCGACGCCCGCACGTCGCTGGGCTACCGTGCGGCGTACGTGCACGAGCTGGCCGGGCGCGTCGCCTCGGGCGACCTGGATCTCGAGGCCCTGGCTCGATCCGCCCTCCCGACCGCCGAGCTTCGGGAGGAGCTCCTGGCCATCAAGGGCGTGGGGCCGTATGCGGCGGCCACGCTCCTCATGCTGGTGGGGCGCTACGACGAGCTGGCCGTGGACAGCGTGTTCCGCGAGTTCGTGGCCGACAAGTACTTCGCCGGCGAGCGCCCGTCCGACGCGCAGGCCCGAGCCGTGTACGACGGGTGGGGCGAGTGGAAGTACCTGGCGTACTGGTTCGACCTGTGGGAGGGGGTGACGGAGGGGCTCTGATGTCTCCTTCCCGTCGCTCCACCGTCTCGACGAGGAGTCCCCATGCGACGACTACCCCTGTCCGCCATGGCGCTGGTCCGGATCGCGGAAGCGTTCGACCGGCTACCCTCGCTCCCTGGCGGGGTGAACTGGAGCCTGTTCACCTTCGTGCTCGGGACGCTCGGAACGGTCCTGCTGCTGTTCGGCGCCCCGTTCGGACCCGGTCCGGACCGCCTCCTCCTGGCGGTCGTCGCCGCGGTCGCGTGGTGCCTGATGACGGCCATCATGCCGCGCAAGCTGCTGGAGATCTCGCGCGGCGGTCCGGCGGGCCGCCTGGTCCTGTGGTGGATGAGCGGGAGCGTGATCGAGTGGGGGCTGCTCGACCCGTGGGGGACCGGCGGGCGCTTCGTATTGTGGTTCGCTCTCGCCGGCTTCTTCGCCTTCCTCTGCCACGGGCGCTACGCCCTCCTCGTGCTGGAGGAGTCCGAACGCTGAGTCCGCTCCTCCGCCGCGGCCCGCCGGCCTAACGACCCGGCGGCAGCGCCGGGAAGCCCGGCGGCGGCCGCCGGTGGTCGGTAGCCTGCTCGTACGCGTAGGCCAGCCTCAAGATCGTCCCTTCATCCCACGGCCGGGCCAGGATCTGGAGACCGGCCGGGTACTTGCCGTAGGAGAACCCCATCGGCACGGTCCCCGCCGGCATCCCCGTGGGCGGGGCGATGAGCTGGCTGTTGTCGCCGCGGTACTCGGCGGCGGCGCGGTCCAGGTGGGCGGGGGGATAGGTCCAGGTCGGATACACGATCGCCTCGACCCGGGCGCTGTCCATGGCCGCCACCACGTCCCGCAGGAAGCTCTGTCGGCCCGGGTTGTCCGCGTAGTCGGGGCAGGGCGGCTCCCACTTCGAGGGCGGCACGTCGGCGGGGTACTTGGCGAAGTACTCGAGGTCCTGCTTCACGTAGGACGAATACTGACCCGTCTTCAGCACCTCCATCACGTCGTGTATGGGAGCCTCGGGCCCGAGGGAGGCCAGGTACTCGTGCATGTCGTACCGGAACCGGGGGCAGAAGTCGTCGTCCTTCAGGTGCTCCTCGAGGTGGGGGATCACGATCGAGTCGACGATCACTGCGCCGCCGGCGCGCAGGTCCGCTACGGCCTGGTCGAACAGCCGCAGGACCGACGTGTCGCTCTTCGCGGGGTCGGCCAGGGCGCGCAGCACCCCGATGCGGGCGCCCCGCAGTCCGTCCCGCTCGAGGAACTTCGTGTAGTCCGTCGCCACGTGGCCCCGCGAGGCCGTCGTGTACGGATCGTCCGGGTCGGGGCCCGCGATCACGCTCAGGACGCGGGCCGCGTCGGCGACCGTCCTCGCCATCGGCCCCGCCACGTCCCGGTCGAAGGCCAGGGGGATGACGCCGGCCCGGCTCACCAGTCCGATCGTGGAGCGGATGCCGAACAGGTCCAGGTGCGAGGAGGGCCCGCGGATCGAATTTCCGGTGTCCGTTCCCAGGCCCACCAGCCCGAAGCTGGCCGCCACCCCCGAGGCCGTGCCTCCGCTCGAGCCGGCCGGCACCCGGTCCAGCGCGTAGGCGTTGGCGGTGGTGTCGAAGGACGAGCTCACGGTCTGCTTCGCGCTGAACGCCCACTCGGCCATGTTCGTCTTGGCCACGACCACCGCGCCGGCCTGGCGGATGCGGCGAACGACGGTGGCATCGGTGGGCGGGATGTTGTGCAGGAGGGCGATCGAGCCGCCCGTCGTCGGGAGGTCGTGGGTGTCGTAGTTGTCCTTGACCAGCATCGGCACGCAGAACAGCGCTCCGAGGGAGTCTCCTCGCGCCAGCCTGGTGTCCAGGGAATCGGCCCGCTGGAGGGCTCGCGGGTTGATCACCGTGATCGCGTGGAGCCCCGTGGAGTCGTCGTAGGCCCGGATGCGGCCCAGGTACGCCTCGACCACCATCCGGCAGGTCGTCCGTCCCGAGCGGAGCGCGGCCTCGACCGTGGGAATCGTCGCCTCGACCACGTCGATCGGAGCGGGGGCCGGTTTCCGCGAGCACGACAGGACCAGGGGGACCAGGATCAGGGCGGCGAGCGGGCGGCGATGTCGCACGAGCGGCTCCTCCGAGGCGGTGATCGCGTGCGGCCACGCGGGCCGCGTCCCGGGAAGCTAGGGCGACGCGACGCCGGCGGGAAGCAACGGGGCCACGCCCGGGGCGGAGGCTTCGAGGCCCGCGGACGGGGCCGAGGGGAGGGCTAGCGGTAGAAGCGGACCACGCCGGCGCGCCAGTCCACCTCCACCGTATCCACCTGCCCGAGGAACGACTGGCCGAGCAGGATGGAGCGCGCCGGCAGGCCGATGCGCTCGAGCACGGGCAGCACGGCCACGGCCGCGGGAATCGCTTCGAAGCGGGTACCACCCAGGTCCAGGGCCTGGAGGGTGTCGGGCCAGGCCGGGATCGCGGCGCCGTCCAGGCCCGAGAGCATGGTGGGCTGGCCCGTCACGGGGAACATCCCCAGGTCGCTGGCCAGGTCGGGAGTGACCAGGGTCGTGGGCGAGCCCGTGTCGAGCACGAGCGGAACCGTGTGGCCTCCGACGACACCCGGGATGACGATGAGGCCGGCTACCTCCACGAAGGGAACCTCGGCGCGAGCCCGGGATCGCGAATGCCGGGCCTCCTCCTCGGAGAGGAGCTCGAGCGATCCGTCACGGGTGGCCGTGGGCATGTGGATCCGCACGACGTCGGCACGTCCGAGCAGGTCCGTGCCGACGACGCCGGCGAAGCTGTGACGCTCGAGGGTCGGGAGATCGTCGAGCACGTCCACGGCGGCGTCGCGGAAGTCGACGCCGCCGACCCTGAGCCCGGCCACCCGGATGGCGTTCACCCGGGCCAGTTCGCCGCCCAGGGCCCGGGTGCCGCGGTCCCGGCGGAAGTGCGGGAGGCGCAGCGCGGCCGGCGTCATGCGGGCCCCGCTCGCCATGGCCAGGATCAGGATCGACAACGTGGTGCGGTTGGCACCCAGGTCCAGGATCGCCTCGCCCGTTCCGCCGCCGGGTACCGACAGTGTGCCGGTGAGGTAGGGGCCCACGCCATGGATCGGCATCGTGCCCGTGACGACGCCCGGACCTCGCGTGCGTGCGTCGCTGGCGACCACGATGCGGTCCGGACCCAACGCGGCGGCCGCCCTCCCGGGGAGCGCCGACGGGACGAGCGGATCCCGAGCCAGCGTCCGGCCCTCCCGGAGCAGGTAGCCACGGAGGACTCCGTCTCCCAGCACGGTGATCCGGACCTGGCTGCGCCGGAGATCCGCGAGCGACACGCGAGGTGTACGGGTCGCGCCCCCGAGCCCATCGCGGTAGGTGATCGACACCCAGCCATCGCCGCAGTGGACCGTGGCGGCAGCTCCGGGGCCGGGGTGGGCGCGGAAGGCGCGACGCTGCACGCCGTCCACCGGAGGAAGCAGGATGGCGACGATACCGCTCGGGTCCCCGAGAGGGAAAGCCTCGATCGAGCCGGCGGCCAGCCCGTCCACCTCGAGCCGCAGCCCGGCCCCGTCGCGGCGCAGGAGGAAGAGGGGGCAGGTCGACGGCCCGGGCCGGGCGGCCGGTCCCTGTCGAGGGGAGGAGCCGGGCACCGCGGCCCGGAGGCGACTCCCGTCTCGGGAGCCCGACCACAGGAGCGCCGCGACCAGCGCCGCGGCCACGAAGCGGACGCGCCCGAGTGCGCCGAAGCGCCACGCCCGGGCGGCGGCGCCATCGATGGCGGCACGCGATGTCGTCTTGCGCTCGTCCATGACCACTCCTCCCCCAACATACAGGACGGGGCCTCCCGATGCTTCGCGGGCTCGCTGCGGCGGATCGGTCGAACCGCGGGGCGGCTTGCGACTCGGTGCGACGAGCGGCGTGGCCGATCGGCGACGCCCCGGTTGACCGTCGCGCGGCCGGCGGCGTACGAGGGATGCGCGCTGCGAACGCCGCCGTGGCCCCTCCTCGTGACCGAGGCTCCGGCCGACCGCGACGGACTGGTCGCGTGGCTGGAAGAGTTCGCTGGCGAGGCCGACATCATGCTCCCCGACGCCGCGGCCACCGCCGACCGTCTGCTGGAGGAGGGCGCCGCCGTCCTCTGGGAGCATGCCGGCCGTCCGCGGTCCATGACCGCCATCGGGGGCGAGTCTCCGCACACCGCCCGCATCGGCTACGTGTACACGCCCCCCGCCGAACGGGGAGGGGCTACGCCACGGCCTGCGTGGCCGCGCTCACCGAGCGGCTTCTGACGCGGGGGCGTCGAGGCCGTGGTGCTGTTCACCGACCTCGCCAACCCCACGCCGAACGCCCTGTACGCCCGTCTGGGCTATCGACCCGTGCAGGACTCGACGCTGTGGAGGTTCGGGCCCACCGGCAGGGAGGAGGGCAGGGACATTACATCAGATACAACATGAGATGAACATGGCCAAAACGCTATACTAAAAATAGATACAGATGGACTGTGACTACGAGGTGCGCGCCGACGATCTGGAAAGCGATGCGGGATGTGTGATCGGGCGGAGGGGCCGCCCGTAGACCGGCGACGGGGCCGGCCCGGAGACGGCCCCGTTTCCGCCGGTCGCGTCTATACGGCGCGCCGCCCCGAAAGCAGATTCCAGATGATAACGATGACGGCGATGACGAGAAGTATGTGGATGAGTCCGCCGCCCACGTGGAAGGCGAAGAAGCCGAGTAACCACAGGATGAACAGGATGACGGCGATGGTCCAGAGCATGGTCGATCCTCCGCGCGGGAGACGTGCGAACCACTATGGTTCACTTGCAGCGCAAGTAACGGGCCCGGGCCGACGCGGGCGACCGCCCGGCGAGGTGCCGCGGCGCGGATGGGGGAGGGGGAGCGTCTAGAGACGCAGCCGCGTCAGGCGCAGCGAGTTGCCGGTCACGGCGAGGGCGGCGCCCATGTCCCCCACGACGACCGCCAGGGCGAGGCCCACCAGTCCGAGAGGAACGCCGGCGGCCAGGAGGCCCTTGAGCACGATCGACGCGGAGATGTTCTCGCGGATCACGACGCGCGCCCGGTGGGAGAGGCGGATCGCGTAGGCCAGGCGGGAGAGGTCATCCCCCATGAGCGCGACGTCGGCCGTCTCCAGGGCGACGTCGCTCCCGGCCACGCCCATGGCCACGCCGACGCGGGCGGCGGCCAGCGCCGGTCCGTCGTTCACCCCGTCCCCCACCATGGCCACCGGGCCGTAGCGTTCTTCCAGCCGGCGCACCATGTCGACCTTCTGCTCGGGGAGCAGGTCCGCGTGGACCTCATCGATCCCGACTTCCGCGGCGATGGCCTCCGCGGTGGGCCGGTTGTCACCGGTGAGCATGACGACGTGCTCGATCCCGGCTTCGCGCAGGCTCCGGATGGCGGCGGCCGCCTCGGCGCGCGGGCGGTCCGCCACGGCCAGGAGGCCGAGCGGGCGGCCGGGCTTCCCCAGCAGGACCACCGTCTTGCCTGCCTCCTGGAGCCGCTCGAGGCGGGTCCCGTCCACGGACGCGCCTTCGAACAGGTCGGCCCGGCCGATGAGGTAGGGCTCGCCGTCCAGGTGCGCGCTCACGCCCAGGCCCCTCTTTCCCTCGAACGATGTGACGGCCCGGCCGTCGGGCTGCACCCCCCGGTCGCGGGCGCCGCGCAGGATGGCGCCGGCCACGGGGTGCTCCGAGCGCGCCTCGAGGGCCGCCGCCACCGCCAGGACCTCGTCCTCGCCGAGGTCGCCCAGCGCCACGACGTCCGTGAGCTCCGGGTGTCCATGGGTCAGGGTCCCTGTCTTGTCCAGCGCCATGGCCCGCACCTGGCCGAGGGCCTCCAGGTGGGTCCCGCCCTTGATGAGGACGCCCCGGCGGGCTGCGGCCGTGATTCCGCTCACCACGGCGACGGGCGTGGAGATGACCAGCGCGCAGGGGCAGGCGATCACCAGCAGGGTGAGCCCGCGCAGGATCCAGGTCGTGACCTCGGCCCCGAAGGCCAGCGGCGGCACGGCCGCCACCACCACGGCCAGCACCACGACGCCCGGCGTGTACCATCGGGAGAAGCGCTCCACGAACCGCTCGGTCGGCGCCTTCTTCTCCTCGGCCTCCTGCACCAGGTGGACGATGCGGGCCAGGGTGGTGGCCGAGGCCCGCTTTTCGGTCCGGACCCTGAGGAAGCCTCCGGTGATGATCGTGCCCGCGAACACCTCGTCCCCGACCTCCCGGTCCACCGGCATCGACTCGCCGGTGATGGGCGCCTCGTTCACGGCCGAGCTCCCCTCGATCACCCGGCCGTCCACCGGAATCTTGTCGCCCGGCCGCACGACCACGACCTCGCCGACCTCGACGTCATCGGCGCGCACGGCCTGCTCGGCTCCACCACGCTCGACCATGGCCCGGTCGGGAGCCAGCTCCATGAGCGCCTCGATGGACCGGCGCGCGCGGTCCACCGAGTAGTCCTCCAGTAACTCCGCGAACGAGAACAGGAAGGCGATGGCGCCCGCCTCCAGGAACTCGCCCAGCCCGACGGCCCCGAGGATGGCCACGGTCATGAGGAAGTTCATGTCCAGGGAGAGAGTCCTCGCTGCCCTCAGCCCCTTGGGGAAGAAGTTCCAGCCTCCGACCAGTGCCGAAGCCAGGAAGGCCAGGTCACCGGCGTGGAGGTCGTGGCGCGGGAAGCTCGCCAGCACCGGTCCCGGGGCGAGCCAGCCCAGGAGGAGACCGACTCCGAACAGCCCGGCGGATACGTAGGCCAGGACCGCTTCCCGGCTCGTCCAGGTCCCGGCCACGGACCGGGGCGCTGCTCCCGGCTCACCGTCTTGGACAGACTCGGCCACGTAGCCCAGCCGGCCGACTTCTGTCCGGATCCGGTCCGCGGTCAGCCTCGCGGGGTCGAACTCCACGACCAGGCGCCGGGAGACCGGGTGTCCCTCCGCGTCCGCGACCCCCTCGAGGCGGACGAGCCGGTCGCGGATGCGGCGGGCGCAGTCGGGGCAGTCCATCCCCCCGACCCGGAGCTGGAGGACCCGGCGGCCGGCGCCGTCGGCCGGGTGGCCGTCGGCGTCCCGCGCCTCGCTCGCGGCGGACCTACTCGCGGACATGCTGGAGACCGATCGCGAACAGGGAGGCGATGTGCTCGTCGTCCAGGCGGTAGTAGGCCATGCGGCCGTCCTTCCGGTAGCGCACGATCTTCATCTGCCGGAGCTGCCGCAGGTGGTGGCTGACCGCCGACTGGCTCACGCCGACCACGGCCGCCAGGTCGCACACGCACAGCTCGCGTCTGGCGAGGGCGTCCACGATCTGTAGGCGCGTCGGGTTGGCCAGGATCTGGAAGGTGTCGGCCAGGTAGGTGAGGTGCTCCGCGTCCTCCCGCTCGCGCAGCGCCTCGTGCACCGCGTCCTCGTGCACGAGGTGCACGTCGCAGAGGTCGTCGGTGTCGGATGCCGCCGGTTCGCGGCTCTTGCCGGGCTCCATCGGTGTCCTCCGCTTCTCCGCCCGAGCTCCCGACTCGAGCATACGTATGAAGAGGTGTTCAGATGACACGATGATAGCGCTCCGTGCCCGCCGGTACAAGCGGCCCGGCCCGCGACGTGCCGCGCTTGGCGGCACCGGCGGGGCCACCTAGCTTGGGGCCATGCGTCACCCGGCGTCGTCCGCCGCCCTGCTCCTCCTCGGTCTGACCGCCTGCGGCGGGGGAGGCTCCGCCGTGGGTCCCACGCCCTCGGCCGCGCCCCGCACCTACGAGATGGGCTGGTCCGCCGTCCCGCCCCGGCCCAGCGAGGCGTCGTTCTTCGCCGCCACGCAGGCCGCGGCGGAGGTCTCCGACGTGGCCATCCTCCAGCAGCCCGTGCCCTGGGCCCAGCTGCTGGCCGGAGCCCCGATGGACTCGCTCGTCGAGGACCGGGGGGGCGTGGCGGACTACCTGCGCGCGCTGGGCGAGAAGATCGTCTTCCTGGTCGACCCGCTGGACGGGCTCGACCGCACGAAGGAGACGCCGGAGCTGGTGGCCGCCGGCCGCAGCATCCTGGAGCCCGACATCCGGGCCACGCACGAGGCCTGGGTCCGGGCCATCGCCTCGCGGATCCAGCCCGAGTGGATGGGCCTGGCCTCGGAGATCAACACGCTGGCCGTCCACGGGGACTCGACGCTCTACCGCACGCTGGTCGGGATGATCGACAGCCTGGCGCCCGAAGTCCGCTCCCTGAGCCCGGGCACGAAGGTGTTCGTGTCCTTCCAGGTCGAGGACGCGTGGGGGTACTTCGGCGGGCCGGGCATCGACTCGTTCCAGCTCATCGGCGACTTCGACATCGACGCGCTGGGGCTGTCGTCTTACCCGGTGTTCGTGTTCCCGACACCGGCCGACATCCCGGACGACTACCTGCAGCGCTTCCGGGACGCCACCAGCCTGCCCCTCATCATGGTCGAGGGAGGGTGGAGCTCCGAGAACAGCGCTGTCTTCCAGTCCACTCCGCAGGAGCAGGTCGACTTCTTCCGGCGCTACGAGACGCTGCTCGACGGGGTCGACGCGCGCCTGTGGGTCATGCTCGTGTTCGCCGACCTCGACATCCCTTCCCTGGGCCTACCCCCGGACCGCGCCGCCGGCCTCGCTCCGTTCGCCCACATGGGGATCGTGGACTCGGACCTCAACCCGAAGCCGTCGTACGGCGTGTGGAAGGAGATCTTCGCGCGGCCGCTGGGGTCGTGAGGCTGCGACCCGCGTTCGCCCGTGCTCGCGTTGACCCTGCCGCGCCCCCGGTCTAGCTTCGCGCCATGTCGCTCACGAGATCGACCATCGACAGACTCTCCGAGCACGCAGGCCAGGAGGTCGAGCTCCTGGCCTGGGTGCGGAACTTCCGCTCGAGCGGGAAGATCGCCTTCCTCATCGTGCGTGACGGCACCTCGCTCCCGGACGGGACGCCGGACGTGCAGGCCGTGGTTTCCCGGGGCGACGTCGACGAGGAGAGTTGGGAGGCGGCGCAGGCCGCCCACTACGAGGCCAGCGTGCGCGTGGTCGGCCAGGTGCGCGAGGACGCTCGGGCGCCCGGCGGATACGAGCTCTCGGTGCGGGAGCTCCGCGTCCTCGGCCCCTCGGCGGACTATCCCATCCAGCCCAAGGAGCACGGGCCCGAGTTCCTGCACGACCACCGGCACCTGTGGCTCCGCCATCCCCGCCAGGTCGCCATCCTCCGGATCCGGGACGAGGTCGAGAAGGCGATCCGCGACTTTTTCTACGATCGACACTTTACGCTGATCGACACGCCCATCCTCACGGGCTCGATCGGGGAGGAGGCGGGGGAGCTGTTCGAGACCGAATACTTCGACCTCGGCACGGCCTACCTGGCCCAGACCGGACAGCTCTACGTGGAGGCCGCCGCGGCGGCGCTCGGCAACGTTTACTGCTTCGGGCCCACGTTCCGAGCCGAGAAATCCAAGACGCGCCGGCACCTGACCGAGTTCTGGATGGTCGAGCCCGAGATGGCGTGGACGGACAGCGAGGCCAACATGGCCGTCCAGCAGGACTTCGTCGCCTTCATCGTGGGACGGGTCCTGGAGCGCGGCCGCGCCGAGCTCGACGTCCTGGAGCGCGACATCTCCAGGCTCGAGGCGGTGGCTCCGCCCTTCGACCGCATGAGCTATACGGAGACGGTCGAGTATCTCCAGGGGAAGGGGAGCGCGATCACCTGGGGAGAAGACCTGGGAGGCGAGGACCAGACCCTCCTCACCGAGGACCGTCCCAAGCCCGTGTTCGTGTATGACTTCCCAAAGGAGGCCAAGGCCTTCTACATGAAGGAGAACCCGGAGGACCCGCGCACGGTGAAGTGCGACGACCTGTACGCGCCCGAGGGGTTCGGGGAGATCATCGGGGGGAGCCAGCGGGAGGACGACTACGACCGGCTTCTGGCCAGGATCCGAGAGGAGGGCCTCCCCGAGGACGCCTATGGCTGGTACCTGGATCTCCGCCGCTATGGCACCTTCCCGCATTCGGGCTTCGGCCTGGGCGTCGAGCGTACGGTGGCCTGGATGTGCGGCGTCTCCCACATCCGCGAGGTCATCCCCTTCCCGAGGATGATCAACCGCCTGACGCCGTAGGAGAACCCGACCATGGAAAAGGCCGGCCGCGGGAGCGATCTCGGGCCGGCCTTCTCGGTGGGGCGCCGGCGGCTGCCGCGGAGGCGAACCGCCGGCGATTCGGAGCGCGGAGCTACACCATTGCGGTTTCCGCTTCCAGGCTCTCCTTCTCCCGCTCCTCGATGGGCACGTAGGGCCGCTCGTCCGCCCCGGTGTAGACCTGGCGGGGCCGGGCGATCTTCTGGTCCGGGTCCGTGAGCATCTCCTGCCACTGGGCCAGCCAGCCCGAGACGCGCGGGATCGCGAACAGGACCGGGAACATGTCCACGGGGAAGCCCATGGCCTGGTAGATGATTCCCGAGTAGAAGTCCACGTTCGGGTACAGCTTGCGGCTCACGAAGTACTCGTCTTCGAGGGCGACCCGCTCCAGCTCCAGGGCCAGGTCCAGCAGCGGCGAGCTGCCCGTCACCTCGAACACATCGCGCGCCATGGACTTCAGAATCCGGGCGCGGGGATCGTAGTTCTTGTACACCCGGTGGCCGAAGCCCATGAGCCGGAAGTCGCCGGACTTGGCGCGGTCGACGAACTCCGGCACCCGGTCCTTCGTCCCGATCTCCCGCAGCATCCGCAGGACCTGCTCGTTGGCCCCCCCGTGAAGCGGTCCGTACAGCGCCGCCGCCGCTGCGGCCACCGACACGTACGGGTCGGCGTGGGACGAGCCCACCGAGCGCATGGCGTTGGCCGAGCAGTTCTGTTCGTGGTCCGCGTGCAGGATGAACAGCACCTCGAGCGCCTTCTGAAGGATGGGGTTGGGCGCCTGCTTGGGCTCCCCGATGCTGAACATCATGTTCAGGAAGTTGCCCGTGTAGCTCAGGTCGTTGTCCGGGTACACGAACGGGAGCCCCTTCGAGTGCCGATAGGCGAAGGCGGCCAGGGTGGGCATCTTGGCGATCAGCCGCACGATCTGCGTCCGCCTGATCTCCGGGTCGGCGATGTCCCGGGCCTCGGGATAGAAGGTGGACAATGCCGCCACCGTGGAGACGAGCATGCCCATCGGGTGCGCGTCGTAGTGGAAGCCGTCGGTGAACTTCTTGATGGACTCGTGCACGTAGGTGTGGAACGTGATCTCGTGGGTCCACGCCTCGAGCTCGTCGCGGGTGGGCAGGCGCCCGTGCACGACCAGGTAGGCCACCTCCAGGTAGCTGCCGTGCTCCGCCAGCTCCTCGATCGGGTAGCCCCGGTAGCGGAGGATGCCCTTGTCGCCGTCGATGTGCGTGATCGAGCTGTGGCACGAAGCGGTATTCTTGAAACCGGGGTCGTAGCCCAGCAGACCGAAGTCGTCCTCGGACGCCTTGATCTGGCGGAGGTCGGCCGTCGGGATGGAGGCTCCGTACTCCGGATAGGTACCGTAGGAGATCGGGACCTCGTACTGCTTCCCGGTCCGGTTGTCCGTGATGGTCAGGGTATCTGGCATCGCCGTACCTCCTTCTGGATCTCGTGCTGCACCGGCTCCTCACAGCGACCGGCCGGGATGGTGCGCCCCCGCCGCTCGTCCGCGCGTTGCGGCCAATACCGCAATCTGCGGGCCGCTCACAACGCGATCTGTAGGGAAATCGCGGATCGTGGCGTGGGGAATGCTCCCGGAGGGTCAGTCGCCCTCGCCCGCCTTCACCTCGTCCCACAGGACGTCCAGCTCGGCCAGGGTCGCCGATGCGGGGTCGAGCCTGCGTTCCGACGCCAGGGCGAGCAGGGCGCGGAAGCGGGTCCGGAACTTCCGGTTGGCGGCGCCGAGCGCGTTGGAGGGGTGCACGCCCGCGCGGCGGGCCAGGTTGACAGCGGCGAACAGGAGGTCTCCGACCTCCTCCTCGAGGCGCGGGTGGGAGGGGCCCGGCAGCCGGCCGCCGGAGTCCGCATCTCGGCCCCGAGCGTCTCCGGTGCGTCCCAGCTCCTCCTCGAGCTCGTCGAGCTCTTCGCGCACCTTGGCGAGCGGACCGGCCACGTCGTCCCAGTCGAAGCCGAGGGCGGCGGCCCGCTGCTGCAGCCGATACCCACGCGCCAGCGGCTCCAGGGTCCCGGGAACGCCGGCGAAGGGGTCGGCGGGCATGTCCGCCGGCCCCGCGGTTTCCCCGGCCCCGGCCTCCGCACCCGGCCGGGTCTGCGCCCCGCCCGCCTCCCTGGCCCGTTCCACCGCCTTGAGCGCCTCCCAGTCCGGCGGCTCCTCCTCGTCACCGTACACGTGCGGATGGCGGCGCCGCATCTTGTCCTCGAGCCCCGCCACCACGTTCGTCGCGTCGAACGCGCCGCGCTCCTCGGCGAGGACGATCTGGAAGGCCACGTTGAGCAGGAGGTCGCCCAGCTCCTCGGCCAGGGCCGCGTCGTCCCCGGCCGCCACCGCCTCGGCCGTCTCGTGCGCCTCCTCGAGCAGGTAGGGCCGCAGGCTCTCTCGCGTCTGCCTGGCGTCCCACGGGCAGCGCTCGCGCAGCAGGCGCACGAGCGCGAGGGCCGTTCCCAGCGTCCCGTCGCCCGGCCGGCCGTAGGGCGCGTGCAGGGGCTCGCTCACCGGGAGCCGCCCCCGATACGCAGCACCCCGTCGAACCATCTCGCCGTGGCGCTGTCCGCTTCGAGCCAGCTCGCGTAACGCAGGAAGTCGTGGATCTCGTCGGGGATCACCAGCTCCTCGAACCGGACGCCGCGGGCCCGCAGGCGCTGGACCAGGTCCACGGTCTGGTGGAAGTGGACGTTGCGGTCGTCGTCTCCCTGGACGAGGAGGACGGGGCTCGTCCACCGGTCCATCCACGCTACCGGCGAGGAGCGCCACGCCACGTGGAGGGCACGCCCCAGGTCGCCCTTCTCGTAGCGGAGCTCCCGGTCCGGGAGGTCCAGCCAGCTGCGGAGCGTGTAGGTCCAGTCGTGCACCCCGTGCATGTCGACGCCCGTCGCGAACACGTCCGAGTTGCGGGCCAGGGCGAGCGCGGTCAGGTAGCCGCCGTAGGAGCCGCCCCAGATGCCGACCCGGGCCGAGTCCACGTCGGGCAGCGAGCGCAGGTATCCGGCCCCGGCCAGCACGTCCCGATACTCGGAAGCTCCCCGCCAGCCCGCGTCGGACGGATGGTGGAATGCGCGGCCGTAGCCGATGCCGAGGCGATAGTTCACGGCCAGGACGACGAAGCCGTGGTCGGCCAGATACTGGTTCACGGCGTAGCTGTTCGAGTAGTACAGGAAGTAGTGCCACCCGAGCAGCATCTGCCGCGGCGGACCGCCGTGCACGAAGATGACGGCCGGTCTGCGGCCGCTTCCCCCGCGGTCGAACAGCTGCCCGTGCACCAGGAGTCCGTCCTCGGCCCGGAAGGTCACGTCCTTCGGGACCACCAGGTCCGCGGTCGGGAAGTCGGAAGGGATCCGGTCCCGTCCCAGGAGCTTCACGTCGCCCCCCGAGACCGGCAGCACCGCCGCCAGCGGGGGCCGCCTGGGGCCGGCGGACACGAAGGCCACGCTCGAGCCGTCGCCGGTGACGACCGGATCGTAGGAGAGGTCCGGGCCCGACGTCAGCGGGCGGGGCGAGCCGCCGCCGGCCTCCACCCGGAACAGGTGACGCCGGTCCACGTCCCCGGGCGCGTCGCCGGCGTTGGCGTTGTAGACCAGGAAGCTCCCGTCCGGGCTGGCGGCGACGTACTCGACCATGAAGCGCCCGGGCGTGAGCAGGGTGGGGTCGGCGCCGCCGTCGGCCGGGACCGCGTACAGGTGGGGCCAGCCGTCCAGGTCCGCCAGGAAGGTCAGGCGGCCCCCGGCCATCCAGTGCAGGTTGGCCTGGCCGGCGGTCTGCGGGTAGGAGCCTCGGGGCGTGTGCGGCGAGGCCCACACCTGGCGGGCCCTCCCCGTAGCGGCGTCGGCCACCCGGATCGACCAGGGGGTCGGCGTTTCCTCGAGAATGGGATCCGGCGGGCCGCCCCTCCCGTGCCTTCGCACGAACGCCACCTCCCGCCCGTCGGGCGACCAGCGCGGGCTACCGTCCAGGCCCGTCGACGGATCGAGGAAGCGGACCGAGTCGGAGCCCATGCGGTACACCCCGATGAACGCGTGGTCACCCCGGCCGCTCTGAAACGCCAGCCGGCGCCCGTCCGGGGACCAGCGGAGGTCGCGGTCGCGTCCACGGTCGAAGAACAGCGCCGCCGGGGCCGCCGAGTCGGCGAGCGCCACGGACCACACGGCCCCGTCCTTCAGGAAGGCGACCGTGTCCGAGGTGGGCGAGGGGGTGGGCTCGTCGCCGGCGGCGATCTTTCGCGGCGTGCCGCCCGCGAACGGCACCGCCCACATGGCCACCTCGGGACGGGTCGCCGAGGCGTCCGGGTTGGGGGGCACCGGCTCCGTCCAGTTCCCGCCGTGGTCACCGCCGCGCACGTACAGGATCGTCGAGCCGTCGTGGCTGAACGCGAGCCCGGTGAGTTCCTGGCCATCGTCCTCGGTGTAGTCGGTCACCCGGCGGGGCGCGAAGTCGGGGCCCTGGGCCGCGTAAATGTTCCGCACGCCGCGCTCCCACAGCACCCAGGCGATCCGGCTTCCGGTCGGCGATGCCGCGATCTCGGAAGGGAAGGGGAAGCCCAGCATCTGGCGGAGCGCGAAGGTGTCCGCGGCCGCCGGACCGTACAGGTCCGTCTCCGCCGGTCGGCGAGCCGCGCGCGCGGCCCGGGCCTCCGTCCCCGCCGGCCTGGCGGCGGCCGGTCGGGCCGAGCCCGCCGCCACGAGCGCCAGGAGGAGCATGCCGGCCGTCCATGCCGCCCGCCCGTGATCGGTCCGATCCTGCATGCGTGTCCTCCGTCGCCCGGGAACCGGTTTCGCCTGCCGACCGCCGCGCGAAGATGGAGGGCCACGGCGGCCGCCGACAGGGCGAACTCCGGTTGATCGGCCCCGAGACGCCCGGTATGATGGGCCGACCTTGAACACGGCACCGGAGGACGAGACGCGGCGCGCCTGGGTCGAGGTGGACCTGGGCGCGCTCCGACGCAACTTCGCCACGCTCGCGGAGCGTGCCGGAGGTGCATCCCGGCTCCTCGTCATGCTCAAGGCGGACGGCTACGGGCTGGGCGCCGTCGCCGTGGCCCGAGCGCTCGGGGAGGCGCCGCCCTGGGCCTACGGGGTGGCCACCCTCGAGGAGGGGGCCGAGCTGCGCCGGGTCGGGGTCGAGGGGCGCGTCATCGTGTTCTCGCCGTGCCCTCCCCTGGATGCCAGGGCGCTGGCCGCGAGTTCGCTCGAGCCGGCCGTGTCCTCGCTCGACGCGCTGCGACGCTTCGGGTCGGCCGCGCGCGAGGGCGGTCCGCTGTCGGTGCACCTGGAGATCGACACGGGCATGGGCCGTCTGGGCCTGCTGGCCGAGGACGCGGACCGGTGGACGGGCGAGCTGGCGGAAGCGCTACGAACGTACCCCCTGAGGCTGGCGAGTACCTTCACCCACTTCCACTCGGCCGACTCCGACCCGGACGCCACGCGGGAGCAGGAGCGACGGTTCCGGTCGGCGCTGGACGCCCTGCGCGCCGCGGGTGTGGACCCGGGCCTCACCCACGCCGCCAACAGCGCGGCCCTGTTCTCGCAGGGCACCTCGGACCACGATCTGGCGCGGCCGGGCATCTACCTGTACGGCGGCGGCCCGGGCGACCCGGAGCCCGTGGCGTCGGTCCGTGCACGGGTCCTGGACGTACGGACGCTTCCCGCCGGCCACGCCGTGAGCTACGGCGCCACCTGGCGTGCCGAGGGTCCCGCGCGGCTCGCGACGCTGGGTATCGGGTACGGGGACGGGCTGCGGACCCGACTGTCCAATCGGGGGTTCGTCCTCCTGGGTGGGCGGAAGGCACCGATCCGGGGCGCCGTGTGTATGGATGTGACCGTAGTCCAGGTCGCGCCCGATTCGTCGGTCGCGCCGGGCGACCGGGCGACGCTCCTGGGGACGGACGGAGAGGAGAGGATCACGCTGGCCGAGCTGGCAGACGCGTACGACGCGATCGACTACGAGGTGCTCACGGGGCTGGGCGGACGCCTCTCCCGGATCTACCTGGATCGGCAGCCTTGAGCCGGGCGGAGCGTGCCGAGCTCCTGGATCTGGCGCGGGAGGCCATGCGCTCGGCCTACGCTCCCTATTCGGGATTCAGGGTGGGGGCGGTGCTCGAGGCCGAGGACGGACGGCGCTTCTCGGGCTGCAACGTGGAGAACGCCGCCTCCTCGGTCACGGTGTGCGCGGAGAGGGTGGCGCTCGGGACGGCGGTGCGCGCCGGAGCACGGCGCTTCCGGCGGCTGGCGCTGTGCGCGAGCGGCACGCGCCCGGTGTCGCCCTGCGGCGTGTGCCGACAGGCTCTCTCGGAGTTCGGGGTCGAGACGCGGGTGGTGAGTGTGGCGGACGGGAGCGACGTGGCTGAGTGGACGCTGGAGGAGCTTCTGCCGGCCCGCTTCGGCGCCGCAGACCTCGGGCGGCGGTCGGTCGTCCGGGACACCGGGGAGGAGGCGTGAGCCCGGCGTTCTCGCGCGGCCCCGGGGCGCGCCGCGCACGCCGACGACGCCGGGTTCGCGGGGCCGCGGCCGTCACGCTCCTCCTCCTGGCCGCGGCGTGCACCGAGCGCTCGATCACCTCTCCCAACGAAGGCTCGGCTCCGGGCTCCGGCACGCCGACCGTCGAAATCACGATCCCGGCCGATTCCATGATGGTGTGGCGGGACACGACTTACACGGGCTTCGCCACGCCGGGGAACGTCGCGTTCTGGATCGGGGCGAACACCGACTCGCTCGAATCGCGGCCGTTGCTGCGGATCGCCGCCATCCCGGACACCCTCACCATCGACTCGCTGGCCTTCGTGGCCGACACCTTCCGCGACGCGCAGCTCCGGCTGACGTACGACACGACCGACATCGTCATTCCGGCGGGCGGGACGACTTTCAAGGCCTACGTCCTGAACCGGTCCTACGACGCCTCGCAGGCCACCTGGGACCGGGCCGCGGATGGCCAGCCATGGGACAGCGCGGGCGGCGATCTCGGGCCCCTCCTGGCCACCCTGACGCTCAAGCCGCTGGGCTCCGACTCGGTGGTCAACGACACGATCACGGGCGACAGCGAGCTCCCGCCCGACTCGCTGCTCAAGGCGTGGCGAGCCTCGGGCGGTGGCCATGGGATCATCGTCGTGCCCCAGGACGCGGGCACCCGGGTCCGGTTCGTCCGGGCCGTGCTGGCCAGCAACTTCGACGCCGTTCACGGGGACTCGGTCCGGAAGCTCTACCAGTACTTCCCGGCTTCCGGGCAGACGTTCATCTACAGCCCGTCGCCCCCCGCCCCGTCCCCGTCGGAGCTGCGCGTGGGAGGCGTTCCGGCCGGCCGGGGCTACTTCGAGTTCCTGCCCCCCGACAGCGTGGAGGGTTACCGGCTGCGCGGCGCGCAGATCAGCCGGGCCGAGCTCGCGTTCCAGCCCCTGGGGGCACCGGCCGCGCCCTTCCGGCTGGAGCGGGCGGTCAGGGCCAGGCTCACGGCGCTGGCGGCCGATTTCTTCCAGCTGGGCCCCAAGACGCCGGTGGCCGGCTGGGCGAGCGCGCCCACCTTCAGCATGGACCCGGACTCCCTGGCGACCGGCACGCCGGTGCGACTCGACGTGACCACGCTCCTCCGGAACTGGGCCGGGACGCCCGCCGACTCCACGCCGGAGACGATCCGGCTCGGACTCGAGCTACTGCCCGATGGCCAGACGCTGGGCTACTGGTCGTTCGGCGGGGTGGCCGCGTCCGCCGGGGCCCGGCCGCGGCTCCGGCTGCTCGTCACCCCACCCGTGCCGTTCACCGTGCCATGAGCCGGACAGGAATCCGAATGCTTCGCGCCGCAAACGCCCGGACCGGAGGTCCATCGCGCACGGGGCGGCGGGCGTCCCGCCTGGCGGTCCTCGCCCTGGCGCTGGTAGCGGGGGCGGGTGGCGTCCGCTCGGCGTCCGCGCAGGCCGTGCCGACCACGGCGCTGGGCCTGGGCTACCCGACCCCGCCGCTGGATGCGCGCGCGGCGGCGCTCGGGGGCATCGGCGTCGGCCTGCTGGGGGGGACGCTGTCGGTGCGCAACCCGGCCGACCTCATCGACTTCAAGGTGCCCGTCCTCAGCGCCACGACCTCCCCCCAGAGCGTGACGCTCAGGGGAAACGGGCTGAGCCCGACTCACGATGGCCGCAGCAACTTCCCCGTGCTCGGGATCGCGGTTCCGATCAGCGGGTTCGCCTTCGGGATCGGCGTGGGATCGGAGCTGGACCAGGACTGGTCCCTGAGCTTCGCCGACACCCTCCACGCGGCGAGCGGCGACTTTCCGTACGTCGACCGTCGGGAGCACAACGGCGGCATCAGCTCCATCGACATCGCCGCGGCGCGCCAGTTCGGGCCGCTGTCCGTCGGGTTCGCGTACGATCGCCTGGTCGGCAGCCTCCGTCAGACGTTCACGCGCCAGTTCCAGGCCAGCACTGACAGCACGGTGAGCCCCCCGGGCACCGTCAGGGACCGGGCCCAGTGGAACTACCACGGCTCGCGCTTCCGCGCCGGCGCGGGCGTCCAGCTCGGCGCCCGGGTGCGGGTGAGCGGCGTGTACTCGTGGACTCCGTCGCTGACCGCCGAGCGGGACAGCGTGGGCACCACGCGCACTTTCGACATGCCCCGCTGGTTCGCGGTCGGGGCGAGCGCCCGTCCATTCACGAACCTCCTGCTGACGGCGGGAGGGGGCTGGTCGGGATGGTCCGCCGCCGATCGGGAGGTGAGCGGGACGCGGGCGCGCGACATCCACTGGGGCGGGGCGGGGCTGGAGTTCACCGGTTGGAAGATCGGCGTCTTCCCGCTCGCCCTGCGGGCGGGCGCGCACTTCACGCAGCTACCCTTCTGGCAGATCGGTCACCAGCCCCTGGACGAGAAGGCGGTGTCGGCCGGCATCGGGACGCAGTTCGCCGGGGACCGCGGGCGGCTGGACTTCAGCCTCGAGGTCGGCAAGCGGGGGAACGCGCCCGCCACGGGGACCGCGGAGACCTTCCGGCGCTTCACGCTCACCTTCACGCTGCGCCAGGTCCCCACGCCGGGCTTCCTGCCTTGATTGAGGGCCCGTTGATCTCCCCCGGGCTACGTATGCGGGCGTGGGAAGCATGACACGGCTCCTCCCGCTTCGACGTCCGCGTCGTTCCCCCGAACCCGGCGCGGGTGCCCCGCGCCCGGCGGGGCCGCGCGTGTACATCGAGACGTACGGCTGCCAGATGAACATCAACGACACGGAACTCATGGCCGGAGGGCTCGCCGAGCGAGGATACGTGCGGGTGGAGGATCCGGAGCGGGCCGACGTGATCCTGGTGAACACCTGCGCGATCCGGGAGCACGCCGAGCGGCGGGTGCGAGGTCGGATCGGACAGCTGCAGCGCTATCGGCGCGCGCGTCCCGATCTGGTGCTGGGGGTGACGGGCTGCATGGCCCAGCGCATCGGCCATCGGCTCCTGGAAGAGGTCGACGGAGTCGACCTCGTGGCCGGACCCGACGGCTACCGCGACCTGGGCCGACGCCTGGATGGGATCCTCGACGGCGCGCTGGAGCGCGGACAGGCGCTCCTCGACCTCGATCCCACGGAACACTACGAGGGAAGCCGGATCGCCCGGGGGAAGGGCGTGACCGCGTGGATCACGGTGCAGCGGGGCTGCGACCACCGGTGCACTTTCTGCATCGTGCCCTACGTCCGGGGCGACGAGAAGAACCGCGAGCCGGCCCGGATCCTCGAGGAGGCGCGGCAGGCCGTACGGGAGGGCTACACGGAGGTGACCCTCCTGGGCCAGACGGTGAACTCGTATCGGCACGGGTCGTGGGACTTCCCGCGGCTCCTTCGCGCCGTGGCCCGGGTGCCGGGCCTGAGGCGGGTGCGGTTCACCTCACCCCACCCCAACGACGTGACCAAGGAGCTGCTCGAGGTGATCGACCGGGAGCCGACCGTGTGCCGGCAGCTGCACCTGCCCGTGCAGTCCGGCTCCGACCGGGTTCTCAAGCGGATGGTGCGTCGCTACACGTCCGCCGAGTTCCTGGCGAAGGCCGAGCTCTCCCGGAGGATGGTGCCGGGGATCGCCCTGAGCACGGACGTGATCGTGGGCTTCCCGGGCGAGGGGGAGGAGGACTTCGAGGCTACCCTGGCGCTGATGCGGCAGGTCCGCTTCGAGGATGCGTTCCTGTACCGCTACTCGCCGCGCGAGGGGACGCCGGCGACGCGCTTCCCGGAGGAGGACTTCGTTCCGGGCGACGTGGCGCAGGATCGGCTGGAGCGGCTCATCGACCTGCACCGCGGTCTCCAGCGCGAGGTCAGCGAGCGCGAGCTGGGACGCACGGTCCAGGTGCTGGTCGAGGGCGCGGCGCGCTCCGAGGGCGACGTGCTGGGCCGCACCGAGGGCAACAGGGTCGTGGCGTTCCCGGGCTCGACGGATGAGATCGGATCGTACCTCGAGGTACGGCTCGTCGGAACCTCGGGGGCCACGTTCACCGGAGAGCGCGTCGCGTGAGGGGAGGGTCGCGGTGAAGAACTGGGTGCGCATCCTGAACCTGATCGTGGCGGCGGCGCTGGCCACCGCCTTCGCCATCGCCAACGGCGCGCAGCACGTCACCGTGGAGCTGGGGCTGTTCACGCTGCGGTCCGTGTCGCTGCCACTGGTGGTATTCGGGGCGGTGCTGTTCGGAATGGTGGCCGTCCTCCTGGCGGGCCTCCGCGGCGACATGCGGAACCGGCGCCAGATGGAGAAGGCCCGCCGCCTGTTCGAGCGAGAGGACTAGCCGGGCCCGCCCGTTGCTCGCGGTGGCCTCCTAGACCGGCGCGCCCGGGCTCGCGGCCGCCGTGAAATCTCCGCGCCGGCGGGACGGGCGTCCGATCCGCCGGGCGCGGCCCGGGCCCCTCCTCCTGGGCGCCCTGGCGCTGCTGGCCGGCGACCTGTGCGGCCTGGCACCCGGCGCCCCATCCCTCCCGGCCATCCCTTTCCTCGCGGGGGCGGCGTTCCTGACGCTGGCCCTCGTTCCCGGCTGGACGGCCCGGGGATCCGGCGCGGCCCGGGAGACCCTCGGGCTCCTCGGGGCGTGCTTCCTGGTCGGCCTGGCCCTCGGCGGCCGGGGCGCCGCCGCGGCTCGGAAGGGGTGTGCGGCGGGCCTCGCGTCGGGCGACACGGTGGAAGCCCGGGGCCGGCTGGCCGGGCGCCCGAGCCCGACCGCCGGCGCCGGCGCACCGGGCCGGCGCGGGCCTCCCGTCGTGCGCGCCGAGCTCACGGAGACGCGGATCTCGTTCCGTGGCGGTGGCTGCCGGCTCGGGCACCTCCGGGTGAGCCTGCCGGCGAAGGCCGTCGGGGCGTCGAGCGGGAGCTCCGGGCTCTCGGCCGGCACGATCCTCGACGTGCGCGGCCGCTGGTGGAGCGCGGGACGCGGCGACCGGTGGCCCCGGTCTCCCGGCCGGGCCGGGGTGCTGCTGGCCCGCTCGGCGCGCGCCGGACCGCGCACCGTTCCGGCCTGGCGCGTTCGGCTTCGGGCCGCGGCGGCGCGGCGCCTGCGCCGCAGGCTCCCGGCGGATGTGGCTCCGCTCGGCCTCGCGCTGGTGCTGGCCGACCGGAGCGGCCTGGACCCGCGGCTGGCCCGCCGCTTCGCCGAGGCGGGCCTCGCGCACCTCCTGGCCATCTCGGGCCTGCACGTCGGTATCCTGGCCGCCGGGGCGGCCGGACTCCTGGGGCTCGCGGGGCTTCGCCGCAGGCGGCACGCCCTCGCGGCCGTGCTCGCCCTGGGGTACGTGGCTCTCCTGGGGTTCCCTCCGGCGGCGCTCCGGGCGGCGATCCTGGTCGGGGGCTGGGCCCTGGCCCGGACGCGCGGGAGCCCGGTACGGCTGGGAGAGCTGCTGGGACTGGCGGCGGCGGTCACCATCGTTCTCGCTCCGCTCGCCCCGCTCGACGTGGGTTTCCAGCTCTCCTTCGCCGGTTTCGTGGGGCTGGGGCTCGGGGCGGCTCTGGCGCGGCGGGCCCTGGAGGCGGGGCTGGCGGCGGGCGGGCGGGCGGCGACGGCGGCGCGCCGGGGCCGGCGGCTGGCGCTGCCGCTGGCGGCCGGAGCGGGTGCCTTCGGCCTCACCGCGCCCCTGGCGGCGGTCCACTTCGGACGGGCGGCGCCGATCGCCGTCGTCACGAACCTGGTGGGCGTCCCCCTGGTGACGCTGGCGCTGGCCGGGCTGGCGGGAGCCCTGGTCCTGCCCGTCTTCCTGGGCGGGGGCCTGGCGGCGGCCGCGGCGGGAGGGGCGCTCCGGGTCCTGGAGGGCGTGGTGGACCGCTTCGCTGCGCTCCCCTTCGGCCACGCCGAAGTGGCGCCGCCCGGGCCGCTTGCCTGGGTGGCGGCCGTCCTCCTCGTCGCGGCGGCCGTCCAGGTGGCCCGGGGGCTCCCCCGGCGTGCCTGGATCCCGGTCCTGTGCGGAGGCCTGGCCGTGCTGGTGGCCGGCCCGGGCCTGTATGCCCTGAGGGCCGGTCCCGATGCTCTCCTGTGCTCGCTGGACGTGGGTCAGGGAGACGCGGCGGTGCTGAGGACGCGCCGCGGACACTGGCTCGTGTTCGACGCCGGGCCGCGCTCGGGCTCCTTCGACGCCGGACGTCGGGTGATCACGCCGTTCCTGCGCCGGCGCGGGGCGAGGTCCATCGCGCTGTTCGTGCTCTCGCACCCTCACCTGGACCACCTGGGCGGCGCTCCGGCCCTCCTGGACGGATTCCAGGTGGCGGGCGTGCTGGATGCCGGGAACCCGCTGCCCACGCCCGCGTACGCCGACTTTCTGGAGGAGGTGTCGGAGGAGGGAGCTCGCTGGCTGCCGGCCAGGCCGGGCGAGCGGCTCCGGATCGACGAGGTCGAGCTCCTGGTCCTGGGTCCCGACCTCGAGGCCGAGCGGACCCGAGAGGAGACCGTCTCACCCGACGCCGCGGTGGAGGCCAACGAGGGGAGCGTGGCGGTCCGCGTGCGGATCGGGGGCTTCACCTACGTGAACCCGGGGGACGCCTCCGCCGTGGAGGAGCGCTGGCTGCTGGATCGCTGGCCGCCGGACTCGCTGCGGGCTATCCTCCTCAAGGTGGGACACCACGGGAGCCGGGGCTCCTCGAGCGCGCCGTGGCTGGCGGCCGTGGCGCCCCGCATCGCGTTCATCTCCAGCGGGGCCGGCAACCGGTATGGCCATCCCCACGCCGAGGCCCTCGAGCGGCTCGGGCAGGCTGGAATCTCGCGCGTGTGGCGGTCGGACCGACAGGGGACGCTGTGCCTCGAGGTCCGGGCGGACGGGGCGTGGCGGATGCCGGGCGGGAGCTGGAATCCGCCGACGCCCGGGCGACCGGTCGCCGACCCCGACATCGACACCGTCATCGTGACACACACGCAGGAGCGTCGCTGATGGAGAGGTCCGTCATCACCCTCAACCGCTTCATCCTCGAGGAGGAGAGGCGGCATCCGGAGGCCACCGGAGCGTTCTCGAACGTGCTCCAGGACCTGACGCTGGCCGCCAAGCTCATCAACCGGGCCGTGAACCAGGCCGGGCTGGTCGACATCCTGGGGGAGACCGACCGGGAGAACGTGCACGGCGAGCAGGTGCAGAAGCTGGACGAGTATGCCCACGAGGTCATCGTGGCCGCCATGGACCACGGCGGTCACCTGTGCGTCATGGGCTCCGAGGAGGCCGAGGAGATCGTCCCGATCCCGGATCGCTTCCCGGTGGGCGAGTACGTGCTCCTGTTCGACCCGCTCGACGGCAGCTCGAACATCGAGGCGAACATCTCGATCGGGACGATCTTCTCAGTGTACCGGCGGGTCACCGATCCGGCCGTGACGAGGAACGGTACGCTGGAGGACTGCCTCCAGCCGGGGACCGACCTGGTGGCCTCGGGCTACTTCCTGTACGGCTCCTCGACCATCCTCGTGTACACAACCGGGCGGGGCGTGCACGGCTTCACCCTGGATCCCTCGATCGGGGAGTTCCTCCTCTCCCACCCGAACATCCACTTCCCCGACCCGCCGCAGAAGGTGTACGCCATCAACGAGGGCTACTTCGGACGCTGGAGCGAGGCGCAGAGGAGCCTGGTTCGGCGGCTGCGCGGCGATGCGGGCGGGGACGACGGGGACGGCTTCAAGCTCCGCTACGTCGGCTCGCTGGTGGCCGACTTCCACCGCACCCTGCTGTACGGCGGCCTGTTCATGTATCCGGCCGACAACCGCCATCCCTCCGGAAAGCTGAGGCTCCTGTACGAGGCGGGTCCGCTGGCGTTCGTGTGCGAGCAGGCGGGAGGGAAGGCCACGAACGGCGAGAAGCGCATCCTGGAGATCCGGCCCGAGGAGCTCCACCAGCGCACGCCCCTGTTCATCGGGACGGCGGAATGGGTGGAGATGGCCGGCGAGCACCTGGCCCGGGAGGCCGCCGGGGCACCGTAGCGGCCCGCGGCGCGTCGCCCCGTCAGGGCAGCCAGGGACGGAGGGCGCCCTCATCCACCCCGACCCGCTCGGCCACCCGGGGGCCCACCTCCTCCAGGAGCCGCATCTTGTCGGCCCGGTGCAGGAAGGCGCTGCGGAAGCCGTCCAGCACCATCACGCCGATCTCGGGCAGGGTGAAGCCCAGGTGCTCGTGGGCCCGCACGTACTCCCCGGTCACCGTCGTGCCGCTCATGAGCCGGTTGTCGGTGTTCAGGCTCACCACGACCCCCGCGTCGAAGTAGCGCCGCAGGGGGTGGGCGGCGAAGCTCTCGACCGCGCGGGTCTGGACGTTGCTGGTCAGGCAGATCTCGAGCGGCACCCGGTGGTCGGCCACGTACTGCATGAGGTCGGGGTCCTCGTGGAGCCGCGTGCCGTGCCCGATGCGGTGCGCGCCGCAGTAGTGCAGGGCCTGGTGGATGGACTCGGGGCCGTACGCCTCCCCGGCGTGGATGGTGGCGTTGCAGTTGGCGTTGAGCACCGTGTAGAAGGCGTCCCGGTGCTTCTTGGCCGGGTAGTTGTATTCGGCGCCGGCCAGGTCGAAGCCCACCACGCCCCGCTCCTTGTAGGCCACGGTGAGGTCGGCCAGGTCGCGCGACACGTCCGGGTCCATGTTGCGGATCCCGCACACGATGAGCCGCGACTCGATGCCGAGCGCCTCACGGGCCCGCTCCATGCCCCGGAGCGGCGCCTCCACGGTCTCGGGCAGTGGCAGCCCCTCGCGCGTCATGAGGATGGGGGAGTAGCGGATCTCCATGTAGCGGACGTTCTCGGCGGCCGCGTCCTCGCACAGCTCGAAGGCGATGCGCTCCAGGGCGTCGGAGCGCTGCATCACCGCCAGGGTGAGCTCGAAGCGCGCCAGGTAATCCTCCAGGCTGCGCGCGTCCCGCACGTGCAGGTAGTCCACGAGCGCGCCCGGGTCGTCCGAGGGGAGCTCGACGCCCTGCTCCCGGGCCAGCTCCATGAGCGTGGCGGGGCGGAGCGAGCCGTCCAGGTGCACGTGGAGATCGGTCTTCGGGAGGGCGCGGACCACCTCTCGCACTTCCCGCACGGATTCCTCGTTCGGGTCGGGGGTCCCGCGCTCCCGGCTCATCGAGCGCTCGCCGGCGCGGTCGGGCAGGCGGCGGAAGCGGAGGTGCGGGCCGGCACGGCTCGCCACCGGTCCGGAGTCGGCGCCCGCACGGGCTGGGGCCGGTGCGCGAGGTAGCCGACGAGCGCGTCCAGGTCGGCGATTTCGGTCGGCGAGGCGGACCGCGCCTCCCGGAGCATCGCGAAGCCCGAGCCGCCGGCGGCCATGAAGTCGTTGACGGTCACCGTGTACAGCGAGTCGGGCCGCACGGGCCCGCGCCCGTCCACGCGGATGGACTGGATCCGGCGCCCGGCCGGGGCGGAGGGCTCGTAGCAGACCGTGAGCCCGCTGACGTGGGCGTGGGGGCCGTCCTCCTCGAGCGCGTGCTCGAGCGCGCGGCGGAGCACCCGGCCGCTCAGCCGCAGGCGCACGAGCGCGTTGCCGAAGGGCTGGAGCTCGAACAGGTCGCCGTAGGTGACCGGACCGGCCGGGAGGCTCCTGCGGATCCCCCCGTCGTTCATGATCGCGGCCGCCGCGCCCGTGGCGCTGCGCTGGGCGTCGGCGATGAGATCGCCCAGCGCGTATTCGGCGCCGCGCGCCCCCCGGGCGAGCGGCTCGGCCAGGACCGCGACCCGCCGGTTCACGCGCCCGGCCACCCGGGAGCGGAAGCGGTCGACCAGGCGGGCCACGGCCGCATCCGGACGCACCGCGCCGGGCCAGGCCGTGGTGACGACCGGAAGGCCGGCCTCGACCGTGTCCGAGCCGCGACGGGACAGACGCTCCCGCGCGAAGGCGACCCCGTTGGCGTAGGACTGGACCACGGGCCGTGCGCGGACCCGGGTCCGGATGAGGGTGTGGGTGTGCCCCGCGATCGCGTAGTCCCACCGGGAGCGAGTGGCCCGCAGCGCGTCGAGGGCCTCCCCGTGGCAGGAGCGGCCGTGGTCCCCGCAGAAGCCCCCGGCGTGCAGCAGCACGACCACGAAGTCGACGCCCCGCGACCGCAGCACGGGGACGTAGCGATCGATGGCGGCGGACAGGCTTCGGAACTCGAGGCCGGCCACGTTGGAGGGCCTGGTCGTCACCGGCGTGGAGCGGGTGGTGACGCCCACGACCCCGACCCGGACGCCGCCGCGCCGCACGACCGTCCAGGGACGATCCCACGCCGGGTGCCGGTCCGTCCCCTTCACGTAGATGTTAGCGCCCAGGAACGGAAACGCGGCCTGGTGGACTCGCGCGACCAGGGTGTCGATCCCCCAGTCGAACTCGTGGTTGCCGAAGGCCGCCGCGTCGTAGCCCATGCTGTCGAAGGCGGCGATCGTGGACCGCCCGCCGAGGAAATTGGAGATCGGCGTCCCCTGCATGAGGTCGCCCGCGCTGAACCGGAAGGCCGCGCACGGGGAGCCGGCCTCTTCCCGGCGAAAGTACGCCTCCAGCAGGGCCGCCCCTCCCAGGGCGCGACCGTGCGCCCACGCGGGCGTCGAGGGGAGGAGATGTCCGTGCGTGTCGCTGGTGGAGAGGATCAGCGCACAGGGAGAGGGGGGAGCGGCGCCGGGCGAGGGGATGGGGACGCCGACGGGCGCCAGGAGGGGCCACGCCAGCAGGAGAGCCCCGAGGAGCATCCCGGGGCGGGGGCCGCCTTCAGCACGCACAGCTCTCCATCTCGTAGCCCGCCTCCCGGTCCAGGAGGGGCGCCTTGTAGTCGCCCGTCCAGCACGCCTCGCAGAAGGGTCCGTGCCCCCCGACCGCGGCGCGCATGCCCTCCAGGGACAGGTAGCCGAGGGAGTCGACGCCCAGGTGCTCGCCGATCTCCTCGACCGTCTTCTGCGCTCCGATCAGCTCCTCGCGCGTGGGCATGTCGATGCCGTAGTAGCACGGGTAGCGGATGGGCGGGGAGGCGATCCGGAAGTGGATCTCCCGCGCCCCCGCCTCGCGCAGGAGCGCGACGAGGCCGCGGCTCGTGGTCCCGCGGACCAGGGAGTCGTCCACGACGACGATGCGCCGATCCTCGATGAGCTCGCGGACGGGGTTGTACTTGACCCGCACCTTGAAGTCGCGGCCCGACTGGGTGGGGTGGATGAAGGTGCGGCCGACGTAGTGGTTGCGGATGAGCGCGAGCTCGAACGGCGTCCCGGACTCCTCGGCGTAGCCCAGCGCCGCGGAGTTGGAGGAGTCGGGCACGGCGAACACGCAGTCGGCCTCGACCGGGTGCTCCCGGGCCAGCTGCCGGCCGAAGGCGCGGCGGGCCCGGTCCACGCTGCAGCCCCAGATGCGCGAGTCGGGCCGGGCGAAGTACACGAGCTCGAACAGGCACGGCGCCGGCTCGGCCGGAGGCAGGGGACGCATGCTCTCCACCCTTCCGTGGCGGATCTTGAGCACCTCGCCCGGCTCCAGGTCACGGACGTACTCGGCGCCGATGATGTCCAGGGCGCAGGTCTCGGAGGCCACGATGGCCGCCTCGCCCAGTCGGCCCAGCACCAGGGGGCGGAAGCCGCGCGAGTCGCGCGCCGCGTACAGCGTGTCCCCGACGCTCAGGGCCAGCGAAAACGCGCCCTGAATCTGGGAGAGCGCGTCGTCCACCTGGGCGCTCTCGGAGTCGCGGCGCGAGCGCGCGATCAGGTGGATCACCACCTCGGAGTCGCTGTCCGTCTGGAAGATGGCGCCCTCGGAGGTGAGCCGGTCCCGGAGCTCGTGCTGGTTGGTGAGGTTACCGTTGTGGGCCAGGGCGAGGGGCCCGTGCCGGTAGTCCACCAGGACCGGCTGCGCGTTGCGCAGGTCCGAGCTCCCCGCGGTGGAGTAGCGCACGTGGCCGAGCGCCATCGAGCCCGTGAGGCGCCGCATGGCGGCGTCGTCGAACACGTCGCTCACCAGCCCCATGCCGCGGTGGGAGCGGGCCCGACCGTCGGCGTCCACGGACACGATGCCGGCGGACTCCTGGCCCCGGTGCTGGAGGGCGTACAGGCCCATGAAGGTGAGGGCCGCGGCATCGGGCGAGCCGCTCACCGCGAATACGCCACACTCGTCGTGCGGCTTGTCGTCGCCTTCGATGACGGGAAGGGATCGGTTCACCATGGCCTCGGGCCCGGCAGGGGTCGTCTCACGTGGTCAGCCCCGCTTCGTGCTCCATGCGGCGGGGAAGGGCGCGGTCGTACACGGAGGCCGCCTCGGGGGCGTCCACCACGGCGGTGCGGCCGGCGGCCGTGATGCGGATCGGACCCCCGCGGGGCCCCACCCGTCCGGCCCGGGTGGCGGCGACGCCGTGGCGTCCGGCCAGCTCGAGCAGCGGCTCCAGGTCGCCGGGCGCACACGAGAGCGCCGCGCGCGACTGGCTCTCGCCGAACAGGAGCGCGGCGGCCGAGACGCCGTCGCCGGTCAGCTCGATCTCCACGCCCACCGGGCCTCCCTCGGCCAGGATGGCGCATTCGGTCAGGGCCACGGCCAGGCCCCCGTCCGAGACGTCGTGCGCGGAGCGCAGGAGCCGCGCTCCGGCCGCCTCGACCAGGAAGGCCACCAGCGTGGCGGCTTCTTCGAGGTCCAGGACCGGAGGCTCCCCCGCCACCAGGCCGTGGACCGTGCGCAGGTACTCGGACCCGCCCAGCTCCTCCCGCGAGGTGCCCACCAGCACCACCTCGTCCCCCGGTGTCCGGAAGGCGGATGGCACATGGGCGGTCACGTCGTCTAGGACGCCTACCATCCCGATCACCGGCGTCGGGTGGATGGGCCCGGCCGGCGTCTCGTTGTAGAGCGACACGTTGCCGCCCGTCACCGGCGTTCCCAGCGCCCGGCAGGCCTCGCCGATGCCGGCCACCGCCTCGCGGAGCTGGTGGTAGACGGCCGGCTTGCGCGGGCTGCCGAAGTTGAGGCAGTTGGTGACGGCCAGCGGCCGGGCTCCCGAGCAGGCCACGTTGCGGGCCGCCTCGGCGACGGCGATGGCGGCCCCGCGCCGCGGCGACAGGTAGACGTAGCGGCCGTTCCCGTCCACGCTGGCCGCGATCCCCCGTGGCGTGCCCGCCAGCCGCAGGACCGCGGCGTCCGAGCCGGGCCGGACGACGGTGTTGGTGCCCACCGTGGTGTCGTACTGCTCCCAGATCCAGCGCTTGGAGGCCACCGAGGGAGCGTCCAGGAGGGCCAGGAGGGCGTCGCGCGCCTCCTCGTCGGACCCGAGCTCCTCCGCCTCCGAAAGATCGCGGCCGCGCAGCCGGCCCACCGCCTCGTCCTCGCGCGCCTCGTAGGTGACGATCGGGGGCTCGCCCACGAGCGGTCCGAGCGGGATCTCCGCCACCACCTCCCCGTCGTGGCGCACGCGGAAGAGGCCGTCGTCGGTGACCTTCCCGATCACGGCGCTGCCCAGCTCCCACCGCTCCAGCACCTCCCGCACCGCGTCCTCGCCGCCCGGCTCGGTGACCACGAGCATGCGCTCCTGCGACTCGGACAGGAGGATCTCGTAGGGTGTCATCCCGGTCTCCCGGACGGGCACCCGGGCCGTGTCGATCTCGATGCCGGCGCCGGCGCGCTCGGCCATCTCGGTGGCGCTCGAGGTCAGCCCGGCCGCCCCCATGTCCTGGATGCCCACCACCAGGTCCCGCTCGATGAGCTCGAGCGTGGCCTCCAGGAGGAGCTTCTCGGTGAACGGGTCGCCCACCTGCACCTGCGGGCGGCTGTCGGCGGTCTCCTCCCCGAGCTCCTCGGAGGCGAAGGCGGCGCCGTGGATGCCGTCGCGGCCGGTGCGCGAGCCCACCGTCATCACCACGTTGCCCGGCGCTCCGGTTCCGGCCCGCGTGAGGCGCTCGAGGCGCACGAGCCCCAGGCACATGACGTTGACCAGCGGGTTGCGCTCGTACACCGGGTCGAAGATCGTCTCGCCGCCCACGGTGGGGATGCCCACGCAGTTCCCGTAGTCGCCCACGCCGCGGACCACCCCGTCCAGCAGGTAGCGCGAGCGCGGCGAGTCGAGCGCCCCGAAGCGCAGGCTGTCGAACAGGGCGACCGGCCGGGCGCCCATGGTGAACACGTCGCGCAGGATCCCGCCCGAGCCCGTGGCGGCGCCCTGGTAGGGCTCCACGGCCGAGGGATGGTTGTGCGACTCGATTTTGAAGGCCAGGCCCCAGCCGCCGCCCACGTCCACGACCCCGGCGTTCTCGCCCGGCCCCTGCACGACCGCCTCGCCCTCGGTGGGGAGGGTGCGGAGGAGCGGCCTGGAGCTCTTGTAGCTGCAGTGCTCCGACCACATGGCCGAGAACACGCCGAGCTCCGCGAGGGTGGGCTCGCGCCCCAGTATCTCCAGGATCCGGTCCCACTCGGCGCGGCTGAGGCCGTGCTCGGCGGCGAGCTCCGGGCCCATGGCCGGGCCGGCGGTGGCGGTGCTGGGGCTCACGAGACGGCCGCGGCCGTGGTGGCCAGGGCCGAGCGGAACACGCCGAGGCCGTCGTCCGAGCCCAGGATGGCGGCGTAGGCGCGGTCGGGGTGGGGCATCAGCCCCACGACGTTCCGCGCCTCGTTGCACACTCCGGCGATGGCCCGCAGCGAGCCGTTGGGGTTGGCGTCCGGCGTGGCGTTCCCCGCCGCGTCCACGTAGCGGAACACCACCCGGCCCTCCTCCTCGAGCCGATCCAGGGTCGCGGCATCGGCCACGAAGCGCCCCTCGCCGTGCGACAGCGGCATGCGGAGGACCTGTCCGCGGCGGTAGGCGCCGGTGAAGGCCGTGTCGGTGCGCTCGACCGACAGGTGGACGTCGTGCGACAGGAAGCGGAGCCCGGCGTTGCGGGCCAGCGCTCCCGGAAGGAGGCCGGCCTCGCACAGGATCTGGAAGCCGTTGCAGATCCCGAGCACCGGGCCGCCCGCGCGGGCGAAGCTCTCGACCGCCTTCATGATCGGACTGAAGCGCGCGATGGCGCCGGCCCTCAGGTAGTCGCCGTAGGCGAAGCCCCCCGGCAGCAGGATGGCATCGGCGCCGCCCAGGTCCCGGTCGCGGTGCCACAGGTAGAAAGCGTCCTCTCCGAGGCCCTCCTCGACGGCGCGGTGACAGTCGGCGTCGCAGTTGGAGCCGGGGAAGCGGACGATCGCGAACCTCATGCGCCGCCTCCGCCCGCCACGGCGCTGCCGGCGGCGGGCCGCACGGCGACCGCGAAGTCCTCGATCACGGGGTTGGCCAGGAGCTCCTCGCACATGCGCTGCGCCTCGTCCCGGGCCGCGTCCGCGTCCTCGGCCTCCAGCGTCAGCCGGATGAGGCGGCCGGCCCGCACGGCCGTGACGCCTCCGTAGCCCAGCTCCCGGAGCGCCCGTCCGATCGTCTCGCCCTCGGGGTCCAGGATCCCCTGGCGGGGCGCCACCCGGATCTCCACGTCGAAGGTGTCTATGACGTCCCTCCTTCTTCTACTGGCTGTACGTCGGAGCCGGGGAGCTCCCGACCCGTCAGCTGGCGGTATGCGTCCAGGTACCGCTCGGTCGTGGCCCGGACCACCTCGTCCGGCAGGTCCGGGGCCGGCGGGTTCCGGTCCCAGCGGCCCTCCTCGACGAGGCCCTCCAGATAGTCCCGCACCGGCTGCTTGTCCAGCGACGGCTGCGTGCGACCCGGCTCCCAGGTCTCGGCCGGCCACAAGCGCGAGGAGTCCGGCGTGAGCACCTCGTCGATCAGCAGGATCTCGCCGCTCCGCAGGCTGGTTCCGAACTCGAACTTGGTGTCCGCGATCAGAATGCCCCGCTCGCGCGCCGCCGCCCTGGCGAAGCGGTACACGGCGAGGCTGAACTCGCGGAGGATCTCGGCCGTGTTGAGCCCCAGGAGCTCCCGCATGCGCGCGAAGGTGATGTTCTCGTCGTGTCCCGATTCGGCCTTGGTGGCCGGCGTGAAGCGCGGCTCCGGGAGCTCGTCGGCTTCCCGCAGTCCCTCGGGCAGTGGCTCGCCCGCCAGGGTGCCGTGCTCGCGGTACTCCTTCCAGCCCGAGCCGGCCAGGTAGCCCCGCACGACGCACTCCACCGGGAAGGGCTCGGAGCGCTCGACCAGCATGCCGCGACCGGCCCACCCCGATCGGCACGCCTCGAGCTCGGGACGCAGGCGCACGATCCGGTCGGGGTCGGCGGACAGGCAGTGGCCGTGGACGATGTCCGCCGTCTCGTGGAACCAGTGGCGGGAGATCTGGGTCAGCACGGCGCCCTTGTGGGGGATCGGCTGCGGAAGGACGCAGTCGAAGGCGCTGATCCGGTCGCTGGCCACCATGAGCAGCGTGGCCGCGTCCACCTCGTACATCTCCCGGACCTTGCCCCTGCTGAGGAGGGGCAGGGGGAGCTCCGTCTGCCGGACGACCGCCATCTCGCTCCTTACCTTGTCTGGGCGCGCGGGACCCCCGCGCGCGGCCGGTGCCGCAACGGCCTTCTACACCCGCAGGGTCACGGTCTCGCCGGTTCCGGCGTCCGCGCCCTCGAGCAGCGGGTCGACCCGTACCCGCAGGAAGCGCTCCACCTGCTCGGGCGCGCGGCCGACCAGGCCCTCCGGCCGCGCCAGCGCCTCGAGGCGGTCCCGGTCCAGGCCGAAGGACGGATCCGCGGCCACGCGGTCCAGGAAGTCGTTGTCGGACGCTCCCTCGTCCAGGCGGCGCCGCGCCTCCATGGCGTGGCGCCGGACCCTCTCGTGCAGCTCCTGGCGGTCGCCGCCCGCCTCGACGCCGGCGAGAAGCACCTCCTCGACGACCAGGAAGGGCAGCGCCCGCGCCAGCCGCTCGCCGATCACCGCCGGGTGGACGACGAGGCCCGCGCCCACGTTGGCCTCGAGCTGCAGGACGGCGTCCGCGCACAGGTAGGCCTCCGGGAGGGCGATGCGCCGGTTGGCGGAGTCATCCAGGGTACGCTCCATCCACTGGACCGAAGCGGTCCACGAGGCGTCCAGCTCCAGGACGCACAGGTGACGCGCCAGGGCGCAGATGCGCTCGGAGCGCATGGGATTCCGCTTGTAGGGCATGGCCGACGAGCCGATCTGGCGGTCCCCGAAGGGCTCCTCGACCTCCCCGAACGCCTGCAGCAAGCGGACGTCGTGTCCGAAGCGGGCCGTGCTCGCCCCGATCCCCGACAGGGCGGCCAGGCACCTGTGGTCGACCTTGCGGGGGTAGGTCTGCCCCACCACGTCGTATACGCCCGGGAAGCCGAAACGCTCGGCCAGCATCTGGTTGAGGCGGTCCACCTTCTCCCCGTCGCCCAGGAGGCGGAGGAAGCTGGCCTCGGTGCCCGTCGTGCCGCGCGCGCCCCGCAGCCTGAGATCCGCCAGGGCCCGGTCGACGGCCTCGACGTCCGAGACGAGGTCCTGGATCCACAGGCAGGCCCGCTTTCCGACCGTGGTGGGCTGGGCGGGCTGCAGGTGCGTGTAGCCGAGCGTGGGCTCGGCGGCGTGCTCACGGGCGAAGCGGGCCAGGGCACCCACCGCGGCGAGCAAGCGGCGGCGCACCAGCCGCAGCGCCTCCCGGTGCTGCAGGAGGCTCGCGTTGTCGGCCACGAAGCAGCTCGTGGCGCCGAGGTGGATGTGGCCGCGGGCCTCGGGAGCCACCTCCCCGAAGTGGTGGACGTGGGCCATGACGTCGTGGCGGAGCTCGGCCTCGATCTCGGCGACGCGCTCCAGGTCCACCCGGTCGCGCGCCGCGCGCATGGCGGCGATCGCCCGTTCGGGGACGGACACCCCGAGCTCGCGCTCGGCCTCGGCCAGGGCGATCCACAGGTCGCGCCACAGGAGGGCCTGGCGACGCGGCGAGAACACCGCGGCCATCTCGGGCGAGGCGTATCGATCGAGCAGCGGGTGCGGGTAGGCCTCGGGTCGATCGCTCACGTTCCGTCTCCTCCGTACCGCTCGCCGCGGCCCCTCAACGGAGGCCGAAGGAGGTCACCAGGGACTCCCCGTTCCTGTACAGCCACACGCGCACGAAGCCACGCTGCGTGGCCGCTTTGAACAGCTGGGCGGCGTCGTCGGCCGTCTTCACCTCGCGGCGGTCGATCGCCACGATCACGTCACCCTCCTGCATGAGCGTGGAGCCGGCCACGTCCGAGCTCACGTCGACGATGAGGGCGCCCTGGTCCACGCTGAGGTGCCGTTCCACGGCGATCTGGGGCGTGACCGTGACCAGCTGCAGGCCGCGCAGGACCTCGACCCGCTGCGCCTCCTCCGAGGGGAGCTCCTTCACACCGAGCTCGACCTCGCTCCGCTTGCCGTCGCGCAGGTAACGGAGCCTGGCCGTCGATCCCACGCCCACATCCAGGAGCGCCACCTCCCAGTCGAGCGGTCCCCGGACCCGGTCGCCGTCCAGGGTGAGGATCACGTCGCCCTTCCGGATCCCGGCGCTGGCGGCCGGGGAGCCGGGCGCCACGCGCCGGACCACCGTGCGGGCCACGAGGCTGTCGGAGGTCACGGTGGCCACGTCCAGGCCGACGTACGGCCGGCGAATGCGCCCGAACTTCCGGAGCTCGTCCGCGATCCGCAGGGCCCGGTCGATCGGGATCGCGAAGCCGAGGCCTTCCGATCCGCCCGACTTGGAGAGGATGAAGGAGTTCACGCCCACCACCCGTCCATCCGCGTTGACCAGGGGCCCGCCGCTGTTGCCCGGGTTGATGGCCGCGTCGGTCTGGATCATGTCCGCGTAAAGGACCTCCCGATCCCCGTTTCCCCGGTAGTCCCGGTTGACCCCGGACACCACGCCGGTGGTCACCGTGGCCTCCGTGTTGGAGAGGTAGAAGCCGAACGGGTTCCCGATCGCGATGGCGGGCTCGCCGACCATGAGGTCCGAGGAGCTCCCGAGCGGGGCGGGGGGCACCCGGCCCGCCGGGACCTTGAGGAGGGCCACGTCGGTGAGGCCGTCCGCGCCCACGAGGTGGGCCGTGTATCGGTGACCCGAGGCGTCGACCACCACGATGCGGCTGGCGTTCTCGACCACGTGCGCGTTGGTGAGGATGTAGCCCTGGTCGTCGATGGCGAAGCCGGAGCCGAGGCCGCGCACCTGGCGCTGCGCCCCGAACGGGACGAAGCCGAAGGGTCCCTGGCTCCGGGTCGTCTCGGTGGAGACGACGTTGACGCTGACGACGGAGGGCATGACGCGCCGCACCGCGGTCACGGTCGGGGTGTGGCGCGGGTCGGACGAGGCCACCGTGTCGGAGGGCTCCGCGGCGCGGGCGCGCCGGGCGAACGAGCTCCCGAACGCGGGGGCGTCGCCGGCGCCCGCCTCCGCGCCACCCGTGCTGGCGTCCCGGGCCGCGGCCGGATCGGCGGTGGCGGTCGTCATCCGGTCGGCCGGCGCGTCCGGCGACCCCGCCCCGCCCGCGCTCCGCAGCAGCGTGCCGAGGCCGAGGCCGCCCGCGAACAGCAGGGCCGCCGCGCCGGCCAGGGCCAGGATCCGGTTCCGTGCCTTCAACGCGTCTCCCTCACTCGGGCTCTCCGGGCTCGTCGACGGCCGTGAGGCCGGGAACGCCCGGGCCCCGGTTCCAGGCCGTCCCGTACCGCACCCCCGTCAGGTAGAGACCCTGCGGGGGCGCCGGCGCCGGGGGGCGCGCGCCCGTCGTTCCGGTCAGGAGACCCTCCAGCTCGTCCGGACCGCGCCGCCCGGTCGCGATCTCCACCTGCGTGTGCACGAGGTATCGTACCATGTGATGGAGGAAGCGGTTCGCCACGATGAGGAACCGGAGGTCGCCGAGGGTCGTCCCCGACCAGCCGGCGGCCTCGACGATGCAGGTCGTGCCTCGCTCCTCCTGGCCGGACTTGGCGAACGCCTCGAAGGAATGGCGCCCGAGCAGAGTCGCCGCCGCGGCGGCGAGACGATCCGGCTGCGGGGCCGGATCCACGCTCCACACACGCCCGGCGCGCAGGGGGGAGGCCGATCCCGGCCCGATGGCCAGGAAGTACTCGTAACGGCGGGCGCTCGCGTCGTAACGGGGATGAAATTCTCGCGACGTCTCGGTAAGTTTCTCGATCCAGATCTCGTCCGGCACGACCGCGTTGAGGGCCCGCCGCAGGTCCGCCGCCTTCCAGCGCCGGGGCGCGGCGAAGGAGATCTCCTGTCCCGTGGCGTGCACCCCGCGGTCGGTGCGGCCGGCCGCCAGCGTGCCTGCGGGCGCGTCGAACAACCGGGACAGGGCGTCCTCGATATCGCCCTGCACGGTGCGTCGCCTCGGCTGGACCTGCCAGCCGTGGAAGGCAGCGCCGTCGAAGTGCACGGTGGCGCGGAACCAGGTGCGGGTCCGTTCCTGCACGGCGCCAAGCTACCCGGCGCCGTCGCGGGGTGTCAAGCTGGAACCGGCGGCGGCGGAACGGGTTTCCAGCGGAGTCGAGGGTGGACGAGCCGGTCGCTCGGGCGGAGGTGCGTGGAGGCGTGACGGGCAGCATGCGGGAACTGGCGGCGGGAGGGGCCCTGTCGGCCGCCGAGGCCGAGCGGGCCTTCGGCCGCATCGTGCGGGGCGAGGCCGACCCGGAGGACACGGCGGCGCTCCTTCTGGCCATGCGGGAGCGGGGCGAGACCCCGGCCGAGGTGGCGGGGGGCGTGCGCGCCCTGCGCAGCGCGATGGTGGAGGTGGCGCTCCCGGCGGATGGCCTGGTGGACACGTGTGGGACCGGCGGAGGGCGGTTCACGACCTTCAACATCTCCACCGTGGCCGCCCTGGTGGCGGCGGGCGGCGGCGTGCCGGTGGCCAAGCACGGGAACCGCTCCTTCACCTCGCGGTGCGGGAGCGCGGACGTGCTGGAGATTCTGGGCGTGGCCATCGACCTTCCGGTGGAAGCGCTGGTCGAGGTGTTCGAGGCCACCGGCTTCTGCTTCATGTTCGCGCCGCGCTTCCATCCCGCCATGCGTCACGTGGCGCCGGTCCGCAGGAAGCTCGGGGTGACGACGATCATGAACCTCCTGGGCCCCCTGACCAGTCCGGCCCGCGTGCGTCGGCAGGTGGTGGGCGTTTCGGACCCCGACCGGCTCGAGCTCATCGCCGGAGCCCTGCTGGAGCTGGACCACGAGCGGGCGCTCGTCGTCCACGGCGACCCGGGCATGGACGAGCTCAGCCCGATCGGGGTCACGCGGGGGATGCGGCTGGACCGCGGGCACCTGGAGCCGTTCGAGCTGGACCCACGGGCGCTCGGCTGGGAGGCCCTGTCGCGCGACGACCTGGGGGGCGGCTCGCCCGAGCGCAACGCCGCGCTCGCGGTCGGCATACTGGACGGCTCGATCCGGGGGGTGGCCAGGGCGGCGGTCGTGCTCAACGCCGCGGCCGCCTTCTGGGCGGCGGGGCGCGCGGACAGCCTGGAGGAGGGCGTGGACCGGGCGAGGGCCTCGCTGGAAGAGGGACGGGCCTTCGGGGTCCTCGAGCGCCTGCGCTCGCTCACCGCCGAGCGGGCCGGCTGATCGGCGGCGCACGCCGCACCGGACCACCCTGCCGGCCAGGGTCAGTACTTCCGGATCACCCCGACGACGATGCCACGGATCCGGATCCGGTCCGCGTCGAACAGGAGCGCGTCGAGGGCCGGATTGGCCGGCTGCAGGCGCACCCGGCCGTCCGTCTCGTGGTAGAACTTCTTCATGGTGGTGTTCTCCCCGTCCACCAGCGCGATCACCATCTCGCCCTCGTGCGCCGTCTCGCGGGACTGGACGATCACGTAATCCCCGCTGCGGATCTGCTCGTCGATCATGGAGTCTCCGCGTACGCGCAGCACGAAATGCTCGCGGCGGGAGCCCGCCACCATGTCCTCGGGGACGGTCAGCGTCTCGGTGTCCTCGATGGCCTCGATCGGCTCACCGGCGGCCACCAGCCCGAGCAGGGGGAGGTCGGTCGTTCCCGATCCGTTCGCGCGACGGGCGAGCTCGATGGAGCGGCTCTCGTTGTAGCTCTTCCGGATGTAGCCCTTGTCCTGGAGGTTGCAGAGGTGCTCGTGCACCGTGGCCAGGGACCGGTAGCCGAAGTGGTCGGCGATCTCCTCGAAGCTGGGAGAATAGCCGTTGCTGTCGAGGAAGGTCTCGACAAAGTCGAGGATCTCCTTCTGTCGCCTGGTGAGGGCCATCGGCTCCGTCCCCGTGGTGTGCCGGTCGCGTCTCGACGCCCCCGGACCGCGGCGCTGCTCGCCGGGTACCGAAGGGAAACCGAAAGCAAGGTACCCGAACAGGCCCCGAAACGCAAGCACGCGCGTGACGGCGCGGGCCTTGCGCGTCCCAATGCGCCGAGGACGGCAGACCGAGAGGGCGCGCTCGCGGCTTCGCCGCGGCGGTCCATGGACCGCGGCCGCGCGCCGGCAGCCTGGACACCACACGGGAGGAGATCGCGTTGCTTCTGGATGAGATCGTCGCCACGAAGGCGGAAGAGGCCTCGGCACTGCGTCGCTGGGAGGACCACCTCGAGGGCCGGGCGGAGTCGGCCTCGGCGCCCCGGGACCTGGAGGCCAGCCTGAGGATGGGAGCCGACGCCGATGCGGTCGCCGTGATCGCCGAGTTCAAGCGGCGCTCCCCCTCCGCCGAGGAGCTCGCCCCGGACGCCGATCCCGAGGTGGTGGCGCGGAGCTACGAGGAAGGCGGGGCGGCGGCCGTCTCGGTCCTGACCGACGGTCCCCACTTCGGGGGGTCCCTTTCCGACATCGAGAAGGTGCGGGCCGCCTGCTCGCTGCCCGTGCTGCGCAAGGACTTTCTCCTCGATCCCATCCAGGTCCTCGAGGCCAGGGCGGCCGGCGCGGACGCGGTCCTGCTCATCGTCCGCATCCTCGACGACGCCCGACTGCGCGACCTCCTGTCGACCGTCCAGGCGCACGGCATGACCCCCCTGGTCGAGGTCCACGACGACGAGGAGCTGGAGCGTGCCCTCAGGGCCGAAGCCCGGGTCATCGGGGTCAACGCCCGTGACCTGGCCACCCTGGAGGTCGACCTCGACGGAGCCCGGGCGCTCCTGTCCCGCGTACCCCCGGAACGGATCGCGGTGGCCGAGAGCGGGGTCACGGGAGTCGAAGACGTGGCCGAGCTCGGCGCCGCCGGAGCGGACGCCGTCCTCGTCGGCACCTGGCTCATGCGCTCCGGAGCGTCGCGCGTCTCCGAGCTCACGGGTCAGCCGCGCTCGGGGCGGGGTCGGCGGAGCGGGTCCGGCCTCGCGGCCGAGCCGAGCGGCGGCTGAGCCGCGTCCGCGGCGGGCGCGTGGACGGGCCCACGGGGACTCCCCGGGTCAAGATCTGCGGCCTCACGCGGGTGGAGGACGTCCGTGCCGCGGCGGCGGCCGGAGCGGACTACGTGGGCTTCGTGCTGGCCGGGGGGCCGCGTCACGTGGAGCCGTTCCGAGCCCGGGAGCTCCGCGAGGCGGGTCGGGAGGCCGCCGGCCGCGGCGGCGGGCCGGAGCCCGTGGCGGTCCTGGTGGACGCCGCGGTGGCGGAAGCGTGCGAGGCCGCCGCGGCGGCGGGCGCGGGGATCGTCCAGCTCCACGGGACCGAGACGCCCGAAGCCTGCGCCGCCCTCCGGGAGGCGGGCCTGGTGGTGTGGAAGGCTCTCCGTCCACGCTCGCTCGAGCGGCTCCGCGACCTGGTCGCCCGGTACGGCGGCTGCGTCGACGCGCTCCACGTGGAGGGCTGGTCGCTGCGCGCGGCCGGCGGCACGGGGACGGGGTTCCCGTGGACGTGGATCGGGGTCCTGCGCGAGGAGGGCGTCCTGTCGGGTCCCGGCGCCTCCGGACCGCCGGTCCTCGTCCTCGCCGGCGGACTCACTCCCGACAACGTCGCCGAAGCCATCCGGCACGTACGGCCCGACGCGGTGGACGTGTCGAGCGGCGTGGAGATCCGGCCGGGCGTCAAGGACCCGGCCCGGGTCCGGTCGTTCGTCGAGCGTTCGCGGAACGCACTAGGTTGAGGCCGAAATCCCGCACCAGGAGAGAGCCGACGTGACGACGACAGGAGGCGCCCCCGCCTCCGGGACCGGGGCGGGGCGCTTCGGCCGCTTCGGCGGCCGGTACGTGCCCGAGACACTCGTTCCCGCGCTCGAGGAGCTGGAGGCCGCCTACGCGGAGGCCGCGGCGGATCCGGAGTTCCTCGGGAGGCTCGCGGAGCTGCTGGCCGACTACGTCGGCCGGCCGAGCCCGGTCTACCGGGCCGACCGGCTGGGCGGGGCGCTGGGCGGCGTGCGCGTGTGGCTCAAGCGCGAGGACCTGAATCACACGGGCGCCCACAAGATCAACAACACGCTGGGCCAGGCGCTCGTGGCGCTCCGCATGGCCAAACGGCGCATCATCGCCGAGACGGGAGCCGGGCAGCACGGCGTGGCCACGGCGACGGCGTGCGCCCTGTTCGGCCTGGAGTGCGTGGTGTACATGGGCCGGGAGGACATGCGCCGGCAAGCGCTCAACGTGGAGCGCATGCGGCTCCTCGGGGCCGAGATCCGGCCGGTGGACTCGGGCCGCGGGACCCTCAAGGACGCCACCAACGAGGCCATCCGGGACTGGGTCGAGAACGTCCGTGACACGCACTACATCATCGGATCGGTGGTGGGCCCCGACCCGTATCCGCGCATGGTGCGCGACTTCCAGCGCGTCATCGGGGACGAGGCGCGCCGGCAGCTCGCCGACCGGGATGTCCGTGCGGCCGCCGCCTTCGCCTGCGTGGGGGGTGGCTCCAACGCCATCGGCCTGTTCACGGCCTTCCTCGGCGACGAGGAGGTCGAGCTGGTCGGCGTCGAGGCGGCCGGCGAGGGGCTGGAGACCGGCCGCCACGCGGCGTCGCTGGCGGCCGGATCGCCGGGCGTCCTGCACGGCTCGCTCAGCTACCTGCTGCAGGACGAGGGAGGGCAGGTCGTGCCGGCGCACTCGGTGTCGGCGGGGCTGGACTATCCCGGGGTCGGGCCGGAGCACGCGTGGCTGCGGGACACGGGAAGGGTGCGCTACGAGACGGCCACGGACGCGGAGGCGCTGGCAGCCTTCCGGGACCTCACGCGCCTGGAAGGCATCATCCCGGCCCTCGAGAGCGCGCACGCCCTCGCCGGGCTCCGGTCCGAGGCGGAGCGTTGGCGGGGGCGCGACGTGCTGGTGTGCCTGTCGGGGCGCGGCGACAAGGACGTCGTCGAGGTAGGGCGCCTCCTCGCGGAAGGTGGCTACGCGTGAGCGCGGATTCCGGACCGACGCCGGTGTCGAGCGGGGCCACGGGCCCGGCGGCCACCGGCGCGGGCGCCCTGGGGGCCGGCCGCCTGGCCGGGGCCTTTCGCGCCCGGCGGACGGCGGGGGGCGCGGCCTTCATCCCCTACCTCACGTTCGGGTACCCCTCGCCCGAGGACACGCCGCGCCTGCTGCGGCGCCTGGCCGGGGCCGGGGCGGACGTCATCGAGCTCGGGGTGCCGTTCAGCGACCCGCTCGCCGATGGACCCACCATCCAGCGGGCCAGCTGGCGGGCCCTGGAGCGGGGCGCCACGCTGGCCGCGGCGCTGGAGCTGGTGGAGCAGGTGGCCGCCGACCTCCCGCCCCTGGTCCTGTTCAGCTACCTGAACCCGATCCTCCACGCCGGCGTCGACGCGTTTTGCGAGCGGGCGGCGGCGGCCGGCGTCGCCGGGGTGCTGGTGACCGACCTGCCGGTGGGGTCCGATCCGGAGCTCGAGGCGCGCCTCGCCGGGGCCGGCCCGGACCTCATCCGGCTGGTGGCGCCGACCACCAGCGAGGCGCGCATCCGCGGCATCGCCGACACCGCCTCGGGCTTCCTGTACTACGTGTCGCGCACGGGCGTCACGGGGGCGCGTGCGCACCTCACCGACACGCTGGCCGACGAGGTGGGTCGTCTGCGGGCGCTGGTCGACCTGCCGGTGGCCGTCGGGTTCGGGATCGCCCGGCCCGAGCAGGCGGCCGAGGTGGCCCGGCTGGCGGACGGGGTCGTGGTGGGAAGCGCGCTCATCGACGCGCTCGGCCGCGACGAGGAGGCGTTCGCTGAGCTCGCCGCGGCGCTGGCGGAGGCGGCGCACGGGGCGTCCTGACGCGAGGGCCTAGCCGGACGGCTTCAGCCGGTCCAGGAGCGCCTCGCTGGGCTCGACGAACACGGTCTGCACTCGTTCGGGCACGACGACGCCCGGCGGCGCCTTGCGGGGGCTGCGAACGTACTTCCGCCGCGTCCAGTCGACCCCGACCGTGCCGCTGTGCCGCGCCTCGCTGTGCACCGCGGCCGCCACGGCCGCCTCCAGGAGGTCCCGCCGGGGCGGATTCGCGTCCTTCCGGCCCCAGCGCAGGATGACGTGGGCGCCGGGCACCTGCCGGGCGTGGAGCCAGATGTCCTCGGTGTGGGAGTGGTGGAAGGTGAGCTCGTCGTTCTGCTTCGCGCCGCGGCCCACCCGGATCTCGAGCCCGCCCGAGGAGACGTAGCGGCGGTAGGGCAGGCGGGAGCCGTCGCCGTCCCGCTTGCGTCCCGGCTCCTCGGGGCGGCCGCCGGCCAGCTCCCACAGGGCCTCCGAGGGACCGGACGCGGCCAGGGTTCCGAGGCCGGCGCGTAGCGCCTCGACCCGGGCGCGGGTTTGCCCCAGGACGTCGGGAAGTCGCCGGGCGGCGCGCTCGCGGCGCGCGGCGAGCGCGTAGAGCCGCTCCGCGTTCTCGGCGGCCGACAGCTTCGGGTCGAGCTCGATCTCCCGGGGCTCTCCCTCGAAACCCTCGAGCGCTATCCGGCCCGCCCCGCGACGGATCTGCGGAAGCCGCGCCAGGATCAGGTTCGCGTCCTCCCGGAGCCGCTCGGCGTCGGCCCCCTCCTCGATCTCCCGCTCCAGGGCGGCGGCGCGGCGCTCGGCGCGCTCGGTGCCGGCCAGGAGGGCGGCCTCGAGCCGCAGCACCTCGGGGTCGGTCGCGGGCGCCGCCTCCTCCCGGCCCCCCGGCCCGGTCTCCTCCGCCGCGGGCCCGGGTCCGCCGGCGGTCGGGGGCGCCCACCGACCGGCGGCCGCGGCCCGGGCGAAGGCCACGAGCAGGGAGTGGGCCGGCTCCGCGTGGGGACGGCCCAGCCGGACGGGGTAGGGCTGGGAGGCGCCATCGCCCGGGAGGAGCCAGGCGGCGGGCCCCTCGGGCGGGGCCGGAGCGCCGGGAACGGCCGCCAGGCCCAGGAGCGACAGGTAGCGCCCCCGGGCTGCCTGCAGGTCGACGGTGGCCGCTTCCCCGAGGATCCACGGGGCGGTCAGCCCGCTCGTCCAGGCCGCCTCGCGCAGCAGCACCCCGGCGCGCCGTCCCGGCTCCACGTCGGCGAGGAGCGTCCGCCACGCGTCCTCGTCGGGCGCGGCATCCCGCCACCGGCGGGGACCGCCGGGGAAGGACGGCGGCCGGTAGGGACGGCCGCCGCGCAGGTCCCGGCCACCGGCCTCGCGCGGCCACAGCGCCGCCCTGATCCGCCAGCGGCCCGCCTCCTTCGTGCCGTCGGCCCCGGTCTCCTCGGCCACCAGCAGGTTCCACTGGTTGGTGAGGAGCTCGGCCACCAGGCGGCCGCGGCGTCCGCCGCCCTCCAGCTCGAGGACCAGGAGACGCTCGTCGGGCGGAGACCACGCTCCGGTCACCCGGCTCCCGTGCAGCTCCACTGCGGTCACTTCCGAGAGGGCCGCCCGGGGGTCCGCTCCCGCCGGGCCGCTCTCGGCGAGCGCCAGGGCCTCCAGCGAGCCCGGCTCGGCCTCCAGGATGAACCCCGCCTCGGGATGCAGGAGGAAGAGGAGGGACGGCCCCTCCTCGAGGCGGAGCTCGGCCGCGCGCATCCCGCGATGGAGGCGCAGCTCGCGCGCTCTCCGGCCCAGCGTCCGCTCTCCCAGCTCGCGGGCCAGGCGGCGGACGAGCACGGGGTCGTACTGCAGTGGCACGGAACGCGCCTCCTCTCTCGGTTGGTACGCCGGCAGGCCCGGAATATATTCAGGCCGTCCGGTCGTGCGCGCACGCCGGGGGTCCGGGTGGAGGTGATCCCCCGCGACCGTTCTGCCCGAATGGAAGGCGGGGAGGCCCAAGGTGACGAGCCGAGACAGCGAGGAGCGGAAGCGCCGCGTGACCACCCGGGAGCTGGTCGCGATGAAGGAGCGCGGCGAGCGCATCGCCGTGCTCACCTGCTACGACCACCTGTTCGCCCGCCTGCTGGACGCGTCCGATGTCGACGTCGTCCTCGTCGGAGATTCGCTGGGCCAGGTGATCCTCGGCTACGACTCCACGCTCCCCGTCACCCTGGAGGCGATGATCCACCACGCCTCGGCCGTGCGGCGGGGCATCACCCGCGCGCTCATGGTGGTGGACCTGCCCTTCCTCACCTACCAGGTGAGCGACGAGGAGGCCCTGCGCAGCGCCGGCCGGGTCATGAAGGAGACGGGGGCCGAGGCCGTCAAGCTGGAGGGCGGCCACGAGGCCGCGGTCTCCCGGGTACGGGCGCTCGTGCGGGCCGGTATCCCGGTCATGGGCCACCTCGGCCTCACGCCCCAGTCCGTGCACAGCTTCGGTGGGTACGGGGTACGTGGACGGGAGCCGGAGGAGGCCACGCGGCTGCGCCAGGAGGCGGCGGCGCTCGAGGAGGCTGGCTGCTTCGCCATCGTCCTCGAGCTCATGCCGACCGAGCTGGCCCGGACGGTGAGCGAGGCCCTCCAGATCCCGACGATTGGCATCGGCGCGGGTCCGGGCTGCGACGGCCAGGTGCTGGTGCTTCCGGACATGCTGGGGCTCAACGAGGGGTTCGAGCCGAAGTTCCTCCGCCGGTTCGGCGCGCTCGGATCCGCGGTCCACGAGGCGGTTGACGCCTACGTGGAGGCGGTACGCGAGGGGACGTATCCGGATGCTTCGGAGAGCTATGACGGGTGACGCGACGCGGTCGGTCGCCGTTTCGGGGCCGGACCCGGCCCCGGGACGGCCGGAGGCCGGTTCGCCCGCCCGCCCACGCGTGGTCCGCGACCCCGAGGAAGCCAGGGAGGTCGCCCGGGCCCTGCGAGCCGAGCGCGGCAGCCTGGCCCTCGTCCCCACCATGGGCTTCCTGCACGAGGGGCACCTGAGCCTGCTGGACCGGGCCCGGCAGCTCGCCGGCGGTGTGGCCATCTCGGTGTTCGTCAACCCGACCCAGTTCGGCCCGGGCGAGGACTACGAGGCGTATCCGCGCGATCTGGAGCGGGACGCGCGCCTGGCCGCGCGCCGCGGGGCGGAGCTCGTGTTCGCACCCGCGGCCGACGCCATGTACCCGGCGGGCCCTCCCGCCATCACGGTCGACCCGGGGCCGCTGGCCGACCGGCTGTGCGGCCTCAGCCGACCGGGCCACTTCCGGGGCGTGCTCACCGTCGTGCTCAAGCTGCTCCACGTCCTCGAGCCGGACGTGGCCGTGTTCGGGCTCAAGGACTTCCAGCAGTCGGTGCTCGTCCGCCGCATGACCGAGGAGCTGGACGTGCTCACCCGCATCGAGACGGCGCCCATCGTGCGGGAGGCGTCCGGCCTGGCCATGAGTTCGCGCAACAGCTACCTGTCGCCGTCCGAGCGGCGGGTGGCGGAGTCGCTGTCGGCAGGCCTGCGGAGGGTGCGGGAGCGCTTCGCGGCGGGGGAGCGGGACCCCACGCTCCTGGCGTCGCTGGCCCGGGCCACCATGGACGCGGCCGGGGCCGCGGTCGAGTACGCCGAGGTGGTGGACCCGCGGGAGCTCGAAGGCGTGGAGCAGGCGTCCGCGGAGGCCGTGTGCGCGGTCGCCGCGCGCGTCGGGTCGACCCGGCTCATCGACAACACGCCGCTCGGCGGGGAGAGCAGCCTGGACGCCCTCGGCCGTCCGGGAGACGCCGGATGACATGACCACACGATCCCACAACCGATTGAGACGATGCGACGCACGCTGTTCAAGTCGAAGATCCACCGGGCCACCCTGACCTGGACGCTCGCCTCGTGACCGCCGCCCGCGCCGCCGCTCCTCACCCGCTGGTCGCGGCCGCGGGACGCGAAGGGCGCCTGCCGGAGTGGGCCCGCTGCGGAGAGAAGCGGCGGGCCCACATCGAGCGGGTGGCGGCCCTCATGTCCGAGTGGTCCGAGCGGCTGGGCCTGCCGGACCGGGAGCGCGTGCGCTGGGCGGCGGCCGCGCGGCTGCACGACGCCCTGCGCGACGCGTCGTCCGGCGAGCTCCGCGAGGACGCGGCGCTCGACTGGCCCGCCGCCCTCCTGCACGGCCCCGCCTGCGCGGCGCGCCTGCGGGCGGAGGGCGTGGAGGACGAGGATCTCCTGCGGGCCGTGGCCTACCACACGGTCGGGCACCCGGAGTTCGGGCGGCTCGGCGAGCACCTCTACCTGGCCGACTTCCTGGAGCCGGGACGCTCCTACCTGCCGGACGTGCGCGAGCGGCTCCGGGCCATCCTGCCCGCGGAGCGCCTCGAGGCCCTCCTGTCCGTCGTCGGCCTCAGGCTGGCCCACCGGCTCGAGGTCCGCGGCCCGATCCGTCCCGAGACGGTGGCCCTGTGGAACCGGCTGGTGGAGGAGGCCGGGTGAAGGGGCGCCTGGGGACGGTCGTCACGGTGGTCGTGCTCCTCGGCGTGGGCTTCCTGCTCGGCTCCTTCTGGCTCCAGTGGCGCGGTACCCGGCTGCGGCAGCCCGGCTCGGAGGTGGAGGGCACGCCGGTCACCGTTCCGGAGGGCTTCGCTTCGCGGGCCCGGGTCGAGGTCCTCAACGGCTCGGGGGAGCCGGGCGCGGCCGAGCGCGCCGCGAGCCGCCTCCGCTCCATGGGGTTCGATGTCGTCTACTTCGGCAACGCGCCCAGCTTCGGACACGCTCACACGCGGGTCCTGGCGCGGTCGACCGACCGCGGCGCGGCCCGCCGGGTGGCGGACTCGATCGGCCTGGACAGCGCCCTCTCCCGCCCGGACACCAGCCTCTACCTGGACGCCACCGTCATCCTGGGGGACGACTGGCACGACCTGCTCGAGGTGCGCTCCCGGAGCGAGAAGCCATCGGAGCGACAGGCGAGCCTGCTCGACCGCATCCTGCACGCCGTCCATCGGTGAGGCCGGCTCGCGCGTCGGGAGCCGCCGCGCGTCGACGGCCCCCGCCAGGGTCGTCAGGACGCCGCGTCGCCGCGCTCCAGTCGGAGCTGGCCGCAGGCGGCCGCGATGTCCCGGCCGCGGGGCTCTCGCACCGCGGCGCTCACCCCGCGCCGGTGCAGGGTCCGGGCGAAGGCCTCCACTCGCTCCGGGGGGCTGGATCGCCAGGGCCGGTCGGGGATCGGGTTCCACGGGATCAAGTTGATGAAGCACATGAGATCCGACGTGATATCCGCAAGGGAATCAGCGAGTTTTGTGCTGTCGTTGATCCCCTCGATGAGGGTGTACTCGAAGGTCACGCGACGGCCCTTCCGGTCCAGGTACTCGCGCACCGCCTCCAGGAGCTCGGGCAGGGGGTAGCGTCGCTCGATCGGCATGAGCGCGGCCCGGAGCTCGGAGAGCGGCGCGTGCAGCGAGACCGCCAGGCCGAAGGGCTCCGGCCGACGGGCCAGCTCGAGGATCCCGGGCACGAGGCCCACCGTCGACACGGTGATGCGTCGAGCGCCCACGCCGAAGCCCTCGTGCAGGACCTCGAGCGCCGCGAACACGGGGTCGGGATTGGCCAGGGGCTCGCCCATGCCCATGAACACCAGGTTGGTGACGGGCCGGCCCATCTCCTCGCGCGCGAAGCGGAGCGAGTCGCGGTACTGGGCCACGATCTCGGCCGCCGTGAGGTGGCGCCGGAAGCCGAAGGACCCGGTGGCGCAGAACCGGCAACCGAGCGCGCAGCCGGCCTGCGAGGACAGGCACAGCGTGAGTCGGTCCCCGGCGGGGATGAGGACGGACTCCACCTGCTCGCCGTCCTCCAGCCGCCACAGGTGCTTGACCGTGCCGTCGGACGAGCGCGCCGTCCACGCCGCCTCGAGCGGCGTGAGCTGGAACGCCGTGCCCAGCTCGGTGCGCAGCTCCGTGGGCAGCGTCGTCGCCTCGTCGAACGAGCGCGCCGCCCGCCCGTACACCCAGTGCTCCACCTGGTCGGCGCGGTAGGCGGGCTCTCCCCTCGCCTCGAGCCAGCTGGCCACGGCGCGGCGGAGCTCCTGAGGCGCGAGGCCGAGCAGGGCCGCGGGTCCGGTCGTTTCCGGGAGGGTTTTCTGGCTCATGGCTCGTCGATGAAGGGAAGCTGCGCCCGCTTGCTGCGGCCGATGGCCGCCGGTATACTCCGGAGCCGTAGTACGCGGAACCGGCCGGCTCCGTTCCTCGTTCCCCGCCCCCGCTTCCGGAGCTCCCCGGGAGGCCACCCTTCGTGAATCCGTGATTCGCAACGTGCGTCCGTGGCGCCTGGTCGCCGCCTGGGTGATCGTCATCCTCGTGGCCACGACGGTTCCGTTTCCGTCCGGAATCATCGAGACGGGCCCGTTCCCCTTCGACAAGGTGGTCCACTTCGGGCTCTACGCGGTACTGGGATGGTCGGTGCACCGCGCCGTGAGGGCGGGGGGCGGACGGAGACCGCTGTCGATCCTGGCGGCGTGGGCCGTGGGACTCACCTTCGGCGCCCTGGACGAACTGCATCAGCACCTCGTTCCGGGGAGGGATCCTTCGGTGGCGGACTGGGCCGCGGACGCGGCGGGCTACACGGCCGCCTTCCTGGCCTCGTCCGTGCTCGCCAGGAGGAGCTCGAGAAAGGAGAAGAAGTGACGGTGGAGGCTGGAGGGCAGGTGGAGCGACCGAGCGAGGGCAGGGAAGCGACATCCTACCGGGACGCGCGCTGCGCGACGGCGGACCGCTCCTGGGTCGGCCGGACGGTGCGGCTGGCGGGCTGGGTGCACCGGCGGCGCGACCTGGGCGGCCTGCTGTTCGTGGACCTGCGGGACCGGAGCGGACTCGTGCAGCTCGCGTTCGGCGAGGACTGGACGGAGGCCGACGCGCTCGAGCTGGCGCACGCCCTCGGGCCCGAGGACGTGGTCCGCGTCCAGGGAGAGGTGGAGCCGCGCCCCGAGGGGGCCCTCAACCCCGACATGGCCACCGGGGAGATCGAGGTGCACGTCCGCTGCCTGGAGCGCCTGTCGGAGGCCGACTCGCTCCCGATCCTGGTGGCGGTGCCTCCCGAGGAGAGCCTGCCCTCCGAGGAGCTCCGGCTCCGGCACCGGTACCTGGACCTGCGCCGCCCCGAGATGGTGCGGCACTTCGAGGTTCGCCACCGGGCGGTGGCCGGCGCCCGCGCGGCGCTGGACGCCGAGGGCTTCCTGGAGGTGGAGACGCCGCTCCTCACGCGGCGGACGCCCGAGGGGGCGCGCGACTATGTGGTCCCCAGCCGCCTGCACCACGGGGAGTTCTACGCACTGCCGCAATCCCCGCAGCTCTACAAGCAGCTCCTCATGGTGTCGGGCTTCGACCGTTACTACCAGGTGGCGCGCTGCCTGAGGGACGAGGACCTCAGGGCCGACCGCCAGCCGGAGTTCAGCCAGATCGACGTCGAGATGTCCTTCGTCGGGGTGGACGACGTGCTCGGCGTCGGCGAGCGCATGCTGGCGGGCATGTGGCGCGAGGGCGTGGGGCTGGAGCTCGAGCTTCCCTTCCCGCGCATGACCCACGACGAGGCGATGGAGTCGTACGGGACCGACAAGCCGGACCTGAGGATCCCGTGGCGTCTCGAGGACTTCACGGAGGTTCTCGCCGGCACCGGCTTCCGGGTCGTGGACGGCGCCGTCGAGGCCGGGGGGCGCGTGCGCGGCCTGGTCGTCAGGGGCGGGGCGCGGCTCTCCCGCAGCGAGATCGACCGGCTGGCGGCGCGCGCCACCGAGCACGGGGCCGGCGGGCTCCTGTGGCTCAAGTCGGGCGAGGAGGGTTGGTCGGGGCCCATGGCCCGCTTCATCGACGAGGAGCGCGGACGACGCCTGGCCTCGGAGCACGACGTGAAGACCGGCGACCTCGTCCTCCTCGTGGTCGGCGGCGACGCCGAGACGTCCCGCCCCCTGGACGCGGTGCGGCGCGCAGCCGGGGAGGCACTGGACGCGGTGGACCGAAACGCGCATCGATGGCTGTGGGTCACGGACTTCCCCCTGTTCGAGCGCGACCCCGAGACGGGCCGGCCCGCGGCGGCGCATCACCCCTTCACCCTCCCCGCGACCGACGATCCGGCCCGCATCCGCGAGGAACCCTTCAGCGTGAAGGCCAGCGCCTACGACGTGGTGTACAACGGGGTGGAGTTGTGCAGCGGCAGCATTCGTTGCCATGATCCGGAGCTCCAGAGAGCGATCCTGGCGACGCTGGGACTGGGGGCCGAGGAGATCGAGGAGCGCTTCGGCTTCCTCCTCGAGGCGTTCCGGTACGGCGTGCCGCCGCACGGCGGGTACGCCCTGGGAGTGGATCGCACTGTGATGCTCATGCTGGGAGCCGGCTCGATCCGCGAGGTCATCGCTTTTCCCAAGACGACGGCGGCACGCGGGCTCATGGAGGGTGCGCCCTCCCCGCTGGCCCCCGGGGAGCTCGAGGAGTTCGGGCTACGCTTCGCGGAGGGGCCGGGCGCTCCGCGAGGAGCGTCGTCGTGAGCGACTCCTCGTCCGGGGCTCCCGTGGTGCGCACGCGTCTGTCCGCCGAGGGAGCCGATCAGCTTCTCCTGGCCGGGATCAACGACGTCAACCTCTCGGCCCTCGCGGACCTGTTCGACTGCCAGGTCGTCCTCCGCAACGACGAGCTCATCCTCTCCGGCCCGGCGGAGGGCGTGGAGGCGTGCCGGTCCGTGGCCGAGCGCATGCTGGAGATGGCGCGGCTGCGCCGCTCGTTCGGGACCGAGGACATCCGGCGCATGGCCGCGATGGGAGCTTCGGGCTCCGAGAACGGCGGCGCGGCGGGCGAGGACGCGCTGGTCCTGCCGGGCGTCCAGAAGGTGATCCGGCCCAAGTCGGAGGGGCAGGGCGAGTACCTCCAGGCCATCCGCGACAACGACATCGCGGTCGGCATCGGTCCGGCCGGGACCGGGAAGACCTACCTGGCCGTGGCCATGGGGGTGGCCACGCTGTACCGGAAGCGGGTGCGCCGCATCATCCTCACCCGCCCGGCGGTGGAGGCCGGCGAGGCCCTGGGCTTCCTGCCCGGGGACATCCGCGAGAAGGTGGATCCGTACCTGAGGCCGCTGTACGACGCGCTGGAAGACATGATGCCGCCGGAGCGCGTGCGGCGGGCCATCGAGGAGCACACCATCGAGATCGCGCCGCTCGCCTACATGCGCGGCCGGACCCTCTCGGACGCCTTCATCATCCTGGACGAGGCCCAGAACGCCACGACCTCCCAGATGAAGATGTTCCTCACCCGCCTGGGCCTGAACTCGCGGACCGTCATCACGGGTGACAAGACGCAGATCGACCTGGCCCGTCCCGAGGACTCGGGCCTCCTGGAGATCGAGGAGATCCTCACCGGGATCGAGGGCATCGAGTTCGTCTACCTCACGGACCGGGATGTCGTCCGCCACCGGCTCGTGAAGGAGATCATCCGGGCCTACGCGGAGAGGGGCGGCGAGACGGGCCGCCGGGAAGGATGAGGCGGTGAGCCTCGGCTCGGCGGCCATCCGCTGGCGTCGCGCGCTGCGATCTCTCAGCGGCTCGCCCGGGAGTGACTGGCGCTCCCTGCTGGTGCACCACGGCGTCCGTGCCGGCTTCGTGCTGGGCGCGGCGCTGCTGCTGCCGTTCCTGTTCCCGCGCACGTCGCTTCCCAGCTACGCCCACCTCGAGGAGGGCATGGTCGCCCCCGAGGACGTCATCGCGCGGGTGCCCTTCCAGGTCATGAAGGATCCATCCGAGCTGGCGGCCGAGCGCGAGGAGGCCGCCAGCGGCGTGGCCCCCATCCTGGCCCTCGACCCCGCGGCCGCGGACTCGGCGGCCACCGACGCGATCCGACTGTTCACGCAGATGGACAGCGCCGCCCGGACGCCCGGCGCCGACACGTCCTCCGTCCGGGGCGTGCTGGCCCAGGCCGGGGTGACGCCCACGGCCGCGCAGCTCCAGTACCTGGCCTCGTCGGGACGGCGGTCCCGGCTGCGGGACGCGCTCGTGTCGGCGTACCGGACCCTGTTGCCGCGGGGGGTGGTGAGCCGCGGCGAGCTCGGCGGCGTGACGGCCGGACAGGTGATCGTGCGCAGCCAGAAGGGGGACCGGCTGGTGGCACGGGACTCCCTCATGACGACCGGCGGCTTCTACGAGCGTGCCGCGGCCCGCGAGTCGGAGGATCTCGGCCCCACGGGGCAGCAGCTCTTCCAGACGCTCCTCGTCCGCTACGTGCAGCCCACGCTGCGGCTGGACAACGCCGCTACCCGGGCCGCCCGCCAGCAGGCCCGGGACGCGGTGCGGGCGGTGGACGGGTCGGTGCTGCAGGGCGAGCGCATCGTCGCGGCCCACGAGCGCGTGAGCCGGGCCCAGGTGCGGAAGCTCCGCGCCTACGAGGCGGAGCTGCGGCGCCAGGGCCATGTGACCGGCGGCTACACGCCGCTGCGCACGGCGGGCTCGGTGCTGTACGGCGTGCTGATCCTGGGCCTGCTGGCCGTCGTCCTCCTGTCGCTGCGGCCGCGCATCTACCGGGACGTGCGCGGCTTCGTCCTCGTGGTCGGTCTGGCCTTCACCGTGGTCGTGGCGGGCGGGTATGCGGCGACCGCCGCCATGCCAGCGGTCGCGGTTCCGGTGGCCTTCGCCGCGCTCGTGGTGGGCGCCCTGTACGACGGCCTCCTCGGCGTCGTCGTGGCGGCGGTGGTGGCGGCGCTGGCCGCCGGGCAGCCGCCCCTGGCCGGGTCGACGACGCCCTTCCTCACCTTCGTGGCCGGGGCCGCGGCGGCGATGGGCGTGCGCGGAGTCCGGCGGCGATCGGACAGCTGGATTCTCCTGGCGGTGGTGACGGCCGCGTATGTGGTCGGCGCGTCCAGCCTCGCGCTGACGCGCTCCCTGCCGCTCCACTCCCTGCTGGTCACGGCGGGGTGGGGAGGGCTCAACGCCGCCCTGTCGACGGTGGTGGCCATGGGGCTGGCCGTGCCGGCGCTGGAGAGCTTCACGGGCATTATCACGGACCAGACCCTGCTCGAGCTCTCCGACCTGGACCGGCCGCTCCTGCGCAGGCTGTCGCGCGAGGCGCCCGGCACCTACGCCCACTCGGTCGGAGCGGCCAACCTGGCCGAGGCGGCCTGCTCGGCCATCGGCGCCAACGCGCTGCTGGCGCGCGTGGGCGTGTACTACCACGACATCGGCAAGATGGCACGGCCGCAATTCTTCATCGAGAACCAGCCCCCGGGCCGCAACCCGCACGACCGCCTTGCGCCGGAGAAGAGCGTCGAGGTGCTGCGCGAGCACGTGCGCGAGGGGCTGCGCCTGGCCGAGGAGGCCCGGCTGCCGGGGGCGATCCGCGACTTCATCGGGCAGCACCACGGGTCGCAGCGGATCAGCTTCTTCTTCGAGAAGGCGCGTCAGCAGGGCCAGGACCCGGACCCCGAGGCCTACCGGTACGAGGGCCCGAGGCCGCGCAGCAAGGAGACCACGGTCGTGATGTTGGCCGACGCCGTCGAGTCGGCCACCCGCACGCTCTCCGATCCGACGCCGTCCGGCATCCGGACCCTGATCGAGCGACTGACGCGGGGCCGTCTCGAAGAGGGCCAGTTCGACGAGAGCCCGATCACGCTGGGGGAGCTGGTCCAGGTCAAGGAGGAGTTCGCCCGGGTGCTGATCGGCATGTACCATCGCAGGATCGACTATCCCGGCTCCGACACGGCCCCGCCCGCGGCCCGGGAGGGGACGACCGGGGAGGTCGAGTCCGAGGACGGCCGGCCGGCGGAGCGTTCCCCGCGCGTAGGAACGTGACGGGGGCGATCCGGATCGAGATCGCCGGCCTCGAGGACTGGCCGTCCCTCGAGGGGGCGCGGCCCGCCCTCGAGCGGGGGGTCCGCCTGGCCCTCGACTCGGCCGCCGAGCCGCTCCGCGGTGAGGTCTCCGTGGCGTGCCTCGACGCGGACGCCATGGCGGAGCTCAACCGGCGGTGGCTGAAGCGGGAGGGTCCGACGGACGTGATCGCCTTCGACCTGGGCGAGCGAGGCTCCGACGGTGTGCGCGAGCTGGTCGGCGACGTGTACGTGTGCCCCGATGTGGCCGTGGCGGCTTCCGCCGCGCCCGGTGGCCCGGAGCCCGCGGAGGAAGTCGTCCGTCTGGCCATCCATGGCGTACTGCACGTCCTCGGGCACGACCACCCCGAGGACCAGACGCGCTGGACGTGCCTCATGTACCGGCTCCAGGAGAGCCTCCTGGCCCGTGCCCTGGAGGCCGACGCCCCGCAGGCCTGAGACGGGAGGCGCCCGATGCTGAGCCGACTGCGACGCTACCTGATCACGGGGCTCATCGTGGTGGCCCCGATCGGGGTGACCGTGTTGGTGCTCGTGTGGCTGTTCGAGCGCCTGGACGCGATCCTCGGGCGGTGGCTGCCCGTCTCGGTCCGCTTCCCCGGGGTGGGCTTCCTGGCGCTCCTCCTCATCCTCCTGTTCGTGGGCTGGATGCTGCGCTGGGCCGTGGGCCGGCGGCTGCTCAGGTGGTGGAACCGCATCCTGTCCCGGCTGCCGCTCACCCGCCGGCTGTACAACGCCTCGTCCCAGATCGTGCAGTCGCTGCTGGACCGGGACGAGAACATCTTCCAGAGCGTGGCGCTGATCGAGTACCCCTCCCCGGGGTCGTACGCGATCGTGTTGGTGACGGCTCCAGCGCCGAGCTCGGTGGGCAACCTGCATCCCGGAGCGGACCTGGTGAGCGCGTTCCTGCCGACCACGCCCAACCCCACGACCGGCTACCTGCTCCTGGTGCCGGCCGAGCGGCTCAAGATCGTGGACATGACCGTCGAGGACGCCATGAAGTTCATCATCTCCGCCGGCGTGGTGGCGCCCGAGCCCGACCAGCCCCGCATGCGAGGCCTCGACGTCGAGCGGCTCATCCGCGAGGCCGGGAAGCGCCGCCCGTGACCGATCCGCGGAACCCGGAGGAGATGCTGTCGACCGCGTCCCATCTGCTCGCCTCCGGGGATGACGAGAGCCTCCGCGAATACGGGGTCTCGCTGCACCCCAGCGACCTGGCGGACCTCCTCGAGCACCTGGAGGAGGGGGACCGGGTGCGGCTGCTGTCCCTCCTCCCGGCCGGGCCGGCCTCGGACGCGCTGGCCGAGATGGAGGACGTGGAGCAGCCCGGCGCGCTCCTGGCCCGGCTGGAGCCCGAGCGCATCGCCGAGCTCGTCTCGGAGCTGGCCGACGACGACGCCGCCGACCTGATCGGCGAGCTCGAGCCGGAGGACCAGGCCCGGGTGCTGGCCTCCGTGGACGACCCGGTCGAGATCGAGGAGCTCCTCCACTACCCGCCGGAGACGGCCGGCGGGATCATGACGCGGGAGATGGTGGCCGTCTCCTCGGCCCTCACGGCCGGAGCCGCCCTGGCGTCCATCCGGCGCCAGGCGTCGCAGGTGGACGAGTTCTTCACGATCTTCGTGGTGGACCCGGCCGGCCGCCTCCAGGGCGTGGTCCCCCTGCAGGGCCTCGTGCTCAGCGATCCGGACCGGCCCATCACCCAGCTCGTCGAGGAGCCCCCCGCCGTCGTGCCCGTCCACATGGACCAGGAGGAGGTGGGCCGGATCCTGTCGCGCTACAACCTGGTGTCCATCGGCGTGCTGGATCCCCTGGGTCGTCTGGTGGGCCGCGTGACCTTCGACGACGTGATCGACGTCATCGAGGCCGAGACCACCGAGGACATCCTGCGCTTCGCCTCGGTGTCCGAGGAGGAGGAGCTGCGGGGCTCCACGCGCGACGCGGTGCGGAGCCGGCTGCCGTGGCTGCTCATCAACTTCGTCACGGCGGTCATGGCCGCCGCCGTCGTCTACCTGTTCCAGGGCACGATCCGCCAGCTCGTGCTCCTGGCGGTGGCCATGCCGATCATCGCGGGCATGGGGGGCAACGCCGGGACGCAGGCGCTCGCGGTCACCGTGCGGCGCATCGCGCTCTCGGACGAGACGACCCGGGAGCTGTGGAGCGTGGTGGGGAAGGAGCTCCTGGTCGGGCTCATCAACGGGCTGGTGCTGGGGCTGATCGGGGCGCTGGCGGGCGTCCTCCTGGCGGGGAGGCCCCTGTTCGGGCTCGTCGTGCTCCTGGCCATGTGGGGGAACCTGGTGGTGGCCGGGTTCGCCGGCGCCTTCATCCCCATCTTCCTGGAGAGCGTCGGCGTGGATCCGGCCGTGGCCTCCTCGATCTTCGTCACCACCTTCACCGATCTGTGCGGCTTCTTCCTGCTCCTGGGGCTGGCCAAGATCGTGCTGCTGTGAGCGGGGTGCCCGCGGCCGGTGGGCGGCCGCCGCGGCGTTTGCCGCGTCCGGAGCGGGGCGCCAACTTGGAGCCGCGATGAGCACGAGGACGGAGGACAAGACGGAGGCGC
>Ga0307440_1000006_pt1 | contig 85089 bp, 71 predicted proteins | sample SalMarWE160410MG_FD_202150 | JGI IMG/M metagenome (GOLD analysis project Ga0307440, IMG submission 202150) | Salt marsh sediment microbial communities from the Plum Island Ecosystem LTER, Massachusetts, United States - WE1604-10 | ecosystem: Environmental > Aquatic > Marine > Intertidal zone >...
ATTATATATATAAATCGGATAGTAATAAAGATATTGACAATTCTTTCTGCCAGAGGTACAGATAGATTATAGCCAGTGACCGAGCGCTCGTTCATAATGCCGGCCAAACGGAACGTCCTTCCGGATTACGATTTCAAGTCGTGGCCGTTTGTGTTATGATTTTTAAATATCAGATTGAGTGACTGAAAATTGAGGTCACCGCGAAGTAATAAAGAAGGAGGTCATATAATGGAGAAGAAACTCGTATTGGTCGAAAAGAAGGATATGATCGGCGTGATCACGCTCAACCGGCCCGAAGCAATGAATACATTTAATGTTCCCTTTGCCAGGGCATTGAATGACGCCCTGTTGGATCTGGATCGAGATGACGAGGTTCGTGTTGTCGTGATCCGGGCGGCGGGCAAGCATTTTTCAACCGGCATCTCCCTTCCTGAGTTCAAAGGAAAAAACCAAAAAGAACTTCGGGAATTTCTGAATTTGATGGATGAGTTTTACCACACCCTGCCCCGGATGAAAAAGCCGGTGATCGCTTCGGTCAAAGGCGCTGCCGTGGCCAACGGCGCAGGCCTTGTGTTTGCATGTGATATGGCCATAGCCGCCGAAAATGCCAAGTTCGGTACCACTGCCATCAACGTCGGACTCATCTGCCTGGGTCCGGCCGTACCCCTGGCGCGCCATGTCGGCCGAAAGAAAGCCCTGGAAATGGTCCTCACCGGCGATATTATCTCGGCTGCCGAAGCCCTTCAACTCGGATTGATAAACAAAATAGTCCCCCCGGACGATCTTGAAGCCGAAACCATGAAGTTTGCCGAAAAACTTGTCCAAAAGAGCCCTTTGGCAGTTCAAATCGGAAAAACCGGCATCTATGCCATGTCTGAAATTCCCTATCATCAGGCCGTAGACTATATGGATGAGCTGTTTTCTTCCCTTGGCGGTACGGAAGACGCTATCGAGGGGATTAACGCATTCCTTGAAAAACGAAACCCGGTCTGGAAAAACAAATAACCAGGAGGGCTATATTGGATTTTGATCTCACCAAAGAACAGGAAATGATCCGAAAAGAAGTTCGGAAATTTGCCCAGAGCGAAATTGCTCCGGTGGCTTTGGAACTCGACGAAGAAGAGGCGTTTTCCGCTGAACTCACAAAAAAAATGGGAGAAATCGGGCTTTTCGGAATGTTTGTTTCAGAGCAATATGACGGCCAGGATATGGACTATCTGTCTTACATTATCGCCGTTGAAGAGATTTCCAGAGTGGATGGATCCCAGGCAGCCACCGTTGCCGCCGGCAACTCGTTAGGCATCGGTCCCATATACTATTTCGGAACCGAAGAACAAAAGAAAAAGTATCTTCCAAAACTTTGCGCCGGCGAAGGGCTCTGGGGTTTTGGACTCACGGAACCCACCGCGGGTTCCGATGCCGGCGGCAGTAAAACGACTGCCGTAAAGGATGGGAATGAATGGATTCTCAATGGATCCAAAATTTTCATCACCAATGCCGCCTGCGAAATGAGTATGGGCGTCACGGTGCAGGCGATCACCGGTAAGCGGCCGAGCGGCAAGCCGGAATATACCTGTTTTCTTGTAGAGCACGGAACGCCGGGTTTTAAAGCCATCCCCATGCACAAAAAGATGATGTGGCGGGCGTCAAATACCGCGGAACTCTTCTTCGACGACGTCAGGATATCCGAAGATAATGTTTTGGGCGCCAAAGGAGATGGGTTTCACCAGATGCTTGCAACCCTTGACGGTGGTAGGCTGTCCATCGGTGCCATGGGTCTCGGAGGCGCACAAGGGGCCTATGACGCCGCTCTTAAATATGCCAAAAGCAGGGTCCAGTTCGGACAACCCATTTGCAAGTTCCAGGCTGTCGCCTTTAAACTGGCGGATAGCGCTCTTGAAATCGAATGCGGCCGAAATCTCTTATACAAGGCCTGCTGGCTCAGAGATCGAAACAGGCCCTTTGAAAAAGAAGCGGCCATGGCAAAACTTTACTGTTCCGAGCTCATGGGAAGAGTGGTGAATCATGCGGTTCAGATCCATGGGGGATACGGTCTGATGAAGGAATACAACGTAGAAAGATTTTACCGGGATCAGAAACTTCTGGACATCGGGGAAGGAACTTCGGAAGTTCAACGGATCGTCATCTCGCGTTATATCGGATGTTAGGATCGTTCGGATTGTTGATTGAAAGTAAAAATTTTTCCCGGCGGCGGCGATTCACTCAGTTGAAGTTCATTTACTGATTGAAATCCCAAATATCAAATACCAAAAACCAGACAAATCCCAATGACCAAAATTCGAAATTCCGAATGTATGTAGTCGTTAAAGGATATGTGTAATGGCTGAAAACAAAGTCCTTCTGACCCAAAAGCGAGACGGTATCGCCGTTCTCACGCTGAACCGGCCCGAGGTGATGAATTCTTTCAATTTTGCATTGCTTCTTGCGTTGAAAGATGAAATTGAAGCGATTAAATTCAATGAAAAAATCCGAGTCGCCATCATTACCGGTGCCGGTCAAAAAGCCTTTTGCGCCGGCGCGGATTTAAAAGAAAGAACCACCTATACCGAACTTCAGGTAAAAAAGTTCATTTTTACCATCAGAAATCTCTTTACCGATATCGAATACCTCAACAAGCCGGTGATTGCGGCTGTAAACGGCATCGCCCTGGGCGGTGGAACAGAGCTCGCCCTTGCCTGTGATATTCGAATGGCATCCGTGAATGCTTCTATGGGTCTTACGGAAACCCGTCTTGCCATCATACCCGGTGCCGGCGGCACCCAGCGACTCCCGAGGCTGATCAATCCCGGCAAAGCAAAGGAACTTATATTTACGGGAAGACGTGTGGATGCCCAAGAAGCATCGCAGATCGGCCTTGTCAACCGGGTCTGTAAACCGGAATCCCTTCTGGAAGACTGCTTTGAAATGGCCGCCATGATCTGTGAAACCGGTCCCATCGCCGTCGAGCAGGCCAAATATGCCATCAATTACGGCCTTGAAACCGATCTTCATACGGGTCTCGGTATTGAATCGAATGCATACTGGATCACCATTCCGACGGAAGATCGTCTTGAAGGTTTAGCTGCTTTTAAGGAGAAACGAAAGCCGGTATTTAAAGGTAAATAGAGGAAATCTCATGACAGGCGAAAATCGAACATTCTGGGAAAGTGAAGAAAAAAAGCTGGATGAGCGGGTTTACCGGGCCATGTGGCCCGGTGGAGAAAAAGCTGTTGCGAGACTGTCGAAACAGGGAAAACAGCCGGTGAGAGATCTGATCGCCAAACTCATCGACCCGGACACCGAATTTTATGAACTCAGCCGCATTGCAGGGTTTGGGATGGATTATCCCGGCGTTGAGGACGTTCCCTGCGCCGGCATCGTTACAGGAATCGGAAAAATCCACGGCAATTGGACCATGATTTTAGCCAATGACAGCCGCGTGAAAGCCGGGACCTATTTTCCGATAACCTTAAAAAAACATATGAGAGCTCAAGCCATTGCAGAAAACTGCGGATTGAACTGCGTCTATATTGCGGACTCGGGCGGCGCTTTTCTCCCCATGCAGGCCGACGTGTTTCCGGACGACCAGCATTTTGGATCCATGTTTTATAACATGGCGCGAATGTCGGCCATGGGACTCAAGCAAATCACCATGAGTACCGGCGGCAATACGGCCGGCGGCGCTTATATCGTTTTTATGGCCTGTCAGTCGGTAATGATCGATAAACTGGCATATTCTTTTCTGGGCGGCCCGCCGCTGGTAAAAATGGCCACCGGTGAAGTCATTTCCGCCGAAGATCTGGGCGGTGCAAAAGTCCACACGCAAATATCCGGGGGTGCGGATTATTTTTGTAGCGATCAGGATGAGGCCATCGCGCAGGTTCGAGAAATCCTCATGCTGGAACCGCCCCAAAAGCTTTATTTTCACCGGTATGCCGAATCTCCCCCGCGGGTACCCGAAGGGTCGGTCTACGACATTTTGCCGGCACATGTTCATCAGGGAATCAATGTGCGCGCGGTTCTTGAAGCTGTTTCCGACGACAGCCACTTTGCAGAATATAAAAAAGATTACGCCCCAGGACGTGGAGACAATATCGTTACCGGAAAGATTCGCCTCAAAGGAATCACGGTAGGTGTAATCGCGGCCAACGGCGTGGGCATCATATTCTTTGAGGCCGCGTGCAAAGTCGCCGAATGGATCGTTCGCTGCTGCCAGGAAAAAATTCCCCTTCTGTTCATACAAAGCTCGCCAGGTTACATGGTGGGATCTGAATCGGAACATATGGGTATCGGGAAATACGGCGCGGACATGGTCAGGGCGGTGTCCTGCGCCCAGGTGCCCCGCATCCAGCTTGTCATCGGACCGGACAACGGTGCGGCCAACTACGGAATGTGCGGCAGGGCATACCGGCCCCATTTTCTCTTTGCCACCATGCGGGCAAGGACTTCGGTGATGAGCGGCCGCAGTGCTGCAGGCGTCCTTCTTTCCATTGAAGAACGAAAACGAGCCGGCCGGAATCAGCCCATGAGCGAATCGGAGAAAGAAGATTTCAGCCGACAGATGATCCAGAAATATGACGGAGAAGCACATCCGTTTTACTGCGGTGCCCGTCTGTTGAACGACAGAGTCTTAAAATTTTCCGAGATCCGGAACTGGCTGGCCGCGGCATTTGAAATCAGTCTGTTGAAACCCATCGGAGATCCTTCTTTCGGGAACTTTCGATTTTGACGTTGAGAAAGGAAGAAAAAAATGGCGTTACTTAGCTATCCGAAAAAAGTCGTTTTAGGAGATATTACCGTTAGGGACGGTTTTCAGCATGAAGAAAAATTTATTCCAACCGACGCGAAAGTGTGGTTGGCGGAAGAACTTATTCTTTCGGGATTCAAACGTATTGAAGTCACCAATTTCGGCCCGCCGAAAGTGATGCCTCAGTTCAAGGACGCCGATACGCTTTTAAAGCGCATCCGTTCCAGCAAAAAAGTCGGGCATCTGTTGAATGATGTTGAGATTACCGCCATAACCATCCGTGAAAGAGCTATCGAACGCGCCATCCAGGCCCGTGAGGAAGGTTATGGACCGGAGCGAATTTTGCTTATGGTTTCCACCAGCGAATCCCATCATCGCGTCAACTCCGGGCTCTCGCTGGATGACTACTGGAAAATGTGCGAAACATATATCCCGAAAGCCCATGACGCGGGAATGAAAGTCAATGGTACGGTGAGCACCATCTGGGGGTGCCCCATCGAAGGTCCGACGGAATTGAAAAAGGCCGTTGAATTCACCCGACGCTGGCTGGACATCGGGGCGGATGATATCGAACATGCCGATCATGACGGTTCTGCGCCGCCAAACAAAGTCTACGAATACTATTCCATGATTCTCGAAGCCATACCGGACACGTCCAAACATGTGGCGCATTTTCATGTTACCCGGGGCTGGGGTCTTGCCAATGTATTGGCGGCCCTTCAAGCCGGAATCACCCACTTCGAATCGACCATGGGCGGAACCGGCGGCCAGCCCGCCAACTTTATCGACGGCGTTCCCGTTGCCGGCACCGGAAAATACTATTACGAAGATCCCGGAATCGTGGGGCTTGTCTCCACCGAAGATATGGTCGTAATGATGGATGAAATGGGCATCGATACCGGTCTTGACGTGGATAGCGTCCTGCACATCGGACGCGTGGTGGAAAAAATTATCGGAAGACGTCTCCGGTCGGAATGCGCGCACACCGGAAGAATACCCAAAGGGATGACAGGAAGAATATAAAGCCACAATGGGAGTATATAATATGGTAAGCAAAAAAAAGACCCCCCATATCAATGTAGATTTTTTTGAAGATCTGACCGGTGATATTTGTCAAACACCCGGCAAAGGCGTCGAAGAAATCGGCAAACGGATCAAGGCGCTGAGAGAACAAAAAGGCCTTTCCCTGGACGAGCTTTCACACATGACAGGATTCGATGTCGAACTCTTGTCGAATATCGAAACCAATCAAGTCCAACCTCAACTCGGAACGGTCATCAAGCTCTCCAAGGCCCTTGACAGCGCTTTCAGCCGTTTAATTTCGGGAACCGGCGACAGAATCTATTCCATCACGCGCAAGCAGGAACAAAAAATTGTTTCGCGCTCCACATCGCAGAAGGGCAAAAAACAGGTCTATACCTACAAGAGTCTCGCACCTGAAGTCAAAGGCCGCCACATGGAAGCCTTGATCGTGCAGCTTGAAGAAAACCCTGACAAGGAAGTTTCCATTCATGACGGAGAAGAATTTATTTACGTGTTGGATGGTATCGTTGTGCTGAATATCGGAGAAGAAACCTTTGACCTCAACCCCGGAGATAGTGCGTACTATCTGTCCACGACGCCGCACCTGGTTGCTTCCAAGAAAGGACAAGCGACCATACTGGCGGTGCTGTACGAAGGATAGTTCCAACCGAGTGCGCTTTCGTAAATAAGGAGAAATTTTGGATTTTAATACCGTTGCAAACATCGATGATCTCGATCACGAACACACCGCAAAGCTCGTTTTGGACATGTTCCATCGTATCATCATCCATTACGCCTTGTGGTTCAACGAAGTCCACCACCAGATGGGGATGGAAAGAGCCCTGGATATCCTGAATGCCGCATCTGAAAGAAGCTACGAAATTCAAATGAAAAGGCTGTCAAAAGTGCTGGGATTTGAAATAAATGATGGAATTCCCGCGGCGCTGCTGACCATGCCCAAAACATCTTTGTTGGCGCTGATGGATGGTGTGGCCGCAAACTGGCTGGCCAATGACGGCGTGTGGTTTCAGGCGGTGGAATTTACACGGGGTATGAATGATGCCAAACGATGCAATGATTCATGTTGGGCACGGTTCTCTCCGTTTGAAGCCCGGGCCGTTAAAAAGTTTTTAAATCTTCCTGAAAATCCGGGCATTAACGGTTTGAAAAAAGCCCTGAATTTTCGGGTTTATGCCCGCCTCAACACCCAATCCATGGTTGATGAAGGGCCGGACAGTTTTATCTTTCGGATGAATGAATGCCGGGTTCAATCGGCAAGAAAACGCAAAGGTCTTGATGATTACCCTTGCAAGTCCGGTGGAATCGCAGAGTATACGTATTTTGCCGAAGCCATCGATTCGAGAATCCGCACCGAGTGCATCGGCTGTCCGCCGGATGATCATCCCGAAGAATGGGTTTGCGCATGGCGCTTTACGTTGCCGAATTCAGAAACGTTTTGATGGGCACACAGGTTAAAAGACGTTAAAAAATGACGTCCTTATGAAAAGATCCCTATTCCGCAAACGGCAAGTGACAAATAGTCCTTTACATTTTTGGAGTCAATCCAGGTCAAGCAAGGTTTCGTCAACCATATGACATTATGAAGGAAGCAGTTTTCCTCCTCGCACGAAAGCCCGTTGGTACAATATTCTCCTTTACAACAAGGGCATGTTTTATGCATTTTGCTCCATTTCATAACCTGGCACTCCTCAATGGCTTAGCCAAATACTCATTTTCTTTCCCCAAAGTAAACAAATCGTCAAAGTAAAAAACGTGCATGATCGGCTGTTCTCAATATCGTTTATGGTGTGGCGATCCGTTATTAACAACATGCAAAAACCGTGCTACCGTTTTTATAAACGTGGTTATTATATTTATTCCTGATAGTTATATGATTTATATTGGACAGTTGTAAGATTTGTTCCGACAGTTGTATCTAAATTATTTCACAAAATTCATTCGAATTATGAACTAACTTACATAAAAGTTGTGAATTTGTACGTGTTCCGGGGATGGGAAGGAAAACGTTTATTTTCGGAAAGTGGTCGACGTGTCCGTATGCTAATGCGACCCTGATGGGCGCGAAAGGTGACGGAGACCGCGTGAACCAAATCCTCAAGTGGGAAAGGTTTTAGCAAAACCGTATCGAACTCGCCTTCTTCAAGGAGCCATGGGGTTCCGGAACAGCCGATGATCGGGGTATGCGGCCTGTCGGAATTGCGGATGTGCTTGACCACCTCTCTGTAGTCTATTTCCGGCATCAGGATGTCGATGTCTGTAATAACCGGGTCAAAGCGCCCGCCGTCAAAAGTTTTGAATTCCCTTTCGACCGTTTAAAGCGATTTCAACTTTAAATCCGGCCCTCGACAAGACCGACCGGACAACATCCAGAATTCCTTTTTCATCATCAATGACTAAAATTCGTTATATGAAGTTACCGGGTTTGTTCATCAGGATAGATATGTTGGCAATCGAGCAATAAATAAAGTGACAGCCATATTTTGTCAATCCGGATAAGAGCGCTTTGGCATTCCATTTTTCAACAGGTTATTAACAAAGATATATGCTCCCGATCTCACAGGCAATTATAGATGGACAGCTGTTAAGCTCCCGAAAATACGCTCTTTTTCAAACTCGTTTTATTCTTAACAATTTCAGATACATTTTGATAAAATACAAGTTATGAACAATTTTGAATCAACTTTGTCTTCTTTAGAAGTCTCGCGAAATCTTTTATTTGCAATCATTAGTGTCAAACACGACTCCGATTTTAAAAAGTTGAAACGCTCACTTTAGATTATCGTTGTATCAGAAAAAGGCTCAGGGCGGGCCAGTAGGTAATGATCAGCAGTGCGACCAGCAACACAATCATAAAGGGAAAAGCAGCCTGGTAGAGCTCGCTGATGGATTTATCAAAGCGGAAGCTGGCGATAAACAGATTCATGCCCACCGGCGGTGTGAAATAGCCGATTTGCATGTTGGCCAGGAAAATGATGCCTAGGTGAACCGGATTGATTCCGTAATTTACCGCCACCGGAAGGATAATGGGAATCATAATGACCAGTGCCGAAAAAATATCCAGAATAGCGCCGAGAATCAACAGCAAGATATTCAACAAAATCAGAAAAACGATTTTGTTTGTAACATGGGCCTGAATCAGGTTAAACAAGCGAACCGGGATGTCGGCATCGATCAGGAAGTTGGTTGATGCCAGTGCGACGCCCAAAATCAAAAGGATTGCACCCACCATGATCATCGATTCCCGCATAATGGATGGAAGCTGGGAAATCTTGATCTCTTTATAAATAAAAACCTCGACAATTACGACATACATGGCCGTCACGGCAGCCGCTTCTGAAATGGCAAAATATCCCCCGTAAATACCGCCGAGCACAAAAATCGGCAGCGGTATTTCCCATATCGATTCACGCAGCGCAGAGATGGCTTCCTTTACCGAAAACGGTTCACAAGGAATGGGATTTCGACGGTTTTCCCATAGACTCCAAAAGGACAACATCAACACCATCAGAAGCGCCGGGAAAATACCGGCCAGGAATAAATCATTAATGGTCACGCTTTTACCGATGTCCATCTGTTGTGCGATGATACCGTAAAGAATCAGCGGTAGCGAAGGCGGCAACAACAGCCCCAGACTGCCTGATGATGTCACCAAACCGATGCTGAATTTATCCCGATATCCGGCTTCGGTTAATGCCGGGTACAGAAGGGCGCCCAACGCCACGATGGTCACCCCGGATGCACCGGTAAAAGCGGTAAAAAAAGCGCAGGCAATAAAAGCAACAATGGCCAGGCCGCCCGGCATCCATCCGATAAATGCCTTGGTGAGTTTAACCAGGCGGTGAGATGTCCGGCTTTCGGCGAGTACGTAGCCGGCAAACGTAAACAGAGGCAGTGCCAGCAACACCGGTGTATCTGCAATGCGATACATTTCAATGGCAATAACCGAAAGGTCAACACCCTGGTAATGAAATCCAAGCATTGCAAATGCCAGAATGACGGCAAACAGCGGCGTGCCGAAGATGGTCAGAAGAACCAATATCAGAGCAAAAATATACGGGATCACGACTTGGATTCAACGATTTTTTTAAAATTATTCACGAATAGCAGGGAGTAGCGAACGGCCATGACCATAAAACCAATGGGAATGATGGATTCACACAGCCATGACGGAACCTTTGCAAAAGCTCTCCCGCCCACGGAAAACTCCATTTGCACGAATCGCAGACCGTAATAAGCCCCGATTAAGCAAATCAAAGCGGTAAAGAAATCCACAACGGATCTGGCAACAATTTTTGCACGTTCCGACAGGTAGCGATCCATAATGTCGATGTTGATATGTCTCCCCTGCCGGCTGGCAACCATCGCTCCCACGAGCCCGACCCAAAGTACCAGGATGCGCACGAGTACATCGCTCCAGACAATACCCGTTGAGAACAAGTCGCGAAGTAAGATTTGGAGAACCGCCATGACGATCATCAACAAAAGCAGCCCCACCAGAATCGAATCTTCCACATGTTCTATGATCATCTGAAAACGCTCTAAAAAGGATTTACGGGGCTGCTCATTCATTGGCGCCGGACTCCTTTGCACGATACTCCTTGATTAAACGACTCATTGTATCGACCATTTCCTGGGATAATCTGTGGCTTTTGATCAGCTGTTTCGGCACTTCGGAAGCATCTTTGAACCATTCCTTGAGGGCTTCGGGGGATGGTTTGATAAACGTTATCCCCTGTTTACGCAATGTTTGCATGGCTTTTATGTTGTCTTCCCGGTTGCGCCGATCGAGCGCTTTAAATACGTTTCCCATAATGTCTCGAAAGACTTCTTGATCACGTGGCGCGATTTGTCCAAATGCTTTGCGATCGATGGCCAGAACCCCATAAATGTATAGAAACGGCTCATCCATTAAATATTTGATCTGTGTGTGCCACTGCAGTGCCAGCGCGCCTATGGGGGGGGTGGTCACGGTATTGATAAGGCCGGTTTGGAGACCTGCCCGAACATCGGCGATGGACAATGGGATCGGCGAAATATCGAATGCTTTAACCGTGTCCAGAATCATCGAGTCATTATCCGGAATCCAGACTTTCTGCTGTCGCATGTCTTCAACGGTATGGATGGGAACCGTCGACATGACATAGGCGAAGCCGCCTTCGGCGATTCCGAAAATGACCATTCCATGTTTTTCAAATCCTTCCATGATGCGACGGTCCAAGTGTTTGCGAACATAATCGATCTCCTTGAAAGATCTGAAAAACAGCGGCAGACTGTAAATTTGATTGTCGGGGTATATCCCGGATAAGCTGCCGCTGACAAAGGCGCCGCCTTGGAGCTGTCCGATACGGATCTTGCGAAGCACTGCTTTGTCATCCCCCATCACGCCGCCCGGATAGTACTTTATCAGAACCCGGTTATTTGTTTTTTGGGCCAGTTCCGCAGCGCCTTGGCGCATTTTTTCCATCCATACGGATCCTTCCGGCGAGAGGGTTGCGATTTTAATACGAATGGCCTGGGCCTGACCGGCCAACATAAAAACGAGCATAAACGCTAAGATTCGAATCATTTTAAAAATAGTCCTCCCCGCTTTTTAGCAGTTCCCTCGCCCGCTTCTGGGCAAGAGTGTTCAAAAGGGTATATCCCGGGACATGCGTTTGGGCGGCTATCACCTCGTGAAGCAAACGGTCATAAAGTTTTCGATCGAACATGAGACGAGCGTAGTACTGGGCGTACATGACCTTAACCATTAAATTCTTGTTCTTGGAAATCTCCAGGGCGCGTTGGAAATGCTGTCGTCCCACCTCGGGTTTGCCGCCCAATGCCGGTGGAATAAATGTCGCCAGCACGCCAAGATACAGATGCGCCGCGCCATCCTGGTAGAATTCATCCAGTTCGACAACCCGCTGCATAATGGCTTCCACCCTTGAGATCTCCGCCACGGCATTCCAATCTTCCCGATGCGTCTGAATCCATGCGGCCCACGCCGACCCCAGAGTAAACAAATCCGGAACGTCATTTTTCTTCAACTGTGAAAGAGCACCTTTAAAGTCTTTGAAACTTTTCGTTCGAAAACGGCAGGTATCGGGCTTGCGGACACAGAGGGCTCGAAAAGCATAATCCAATGCTTTATCGGTAAGTTTCCCTGCCCTCTCCTTGTCTTTAACAAAAACATTGGTATATGCGGTATAGATGTTTGCCGCCCCGCGAAGCAGGGATTCATTGTCCGGATCCTGATACAGCAGACTGTCGACCATCAACAGGTATGCTGGCGCTCCGGCTTTTACAGTAGCGAGGTCATCGTAATTCGAAATGGCGCGGGATAGATTTTGGGTCATATCGACCGATGCGGAAGAAATAAACAAAGAACATCCGGTCATCAAAAAAACGCATATAAAGGGGAAAAATAGCGCAACAAAAAGACGTTTATCAGATCCGTTACGGAAGAAGTTGCGGCAAAAGAAGAACATGAAACGCACCACCAAAAATTTATTCAATGAAACCGAAATCTCGTCTTGAAAACCCATAATTGGCTTAAAAATTCTTTTTAACAAAAAATTATAATATAAACAACAGGTGAAAAAATCGGGTTAACCTTTAAGCTCAATGGTCTCCACCAAAACCCTTGCCGTTCCCTTTTTGTAAAAACCCAGCCTTTTGGCTGCTCCGGCGGAAAGATCGATAATTCGGCCTTGTACAAAAGGACCCCGGTCGTTCACTCGAACGATGATATGCCTGTTGTTTTCAAGATTGGTCACACGAACATATGTAGGCAGCGGCAGATATTTATGCGCCGCATTCAATCCATTGGGATCAAACGCCTCGCCGTTTGCCGTCATATGTCCGCCTTTTTGGCGACGTGTCTCGTATCCGTACCAGGAAGCGATCCCTTTTTGCCGATAGTTGCGGGCCTGTTTTACAGACATGGGGACATACCGTTTCCCCCTGACCACATAAGGAGATGCTTTGACGCGACCTTGCCGGATCGCCTCTTTCGGGGGCAAATCATCGATGGAATCGATATCTTCATGCATTAACGGCCAGTTCAAGGGCGCCATGACGACAATAAAAGTGTATTTGCCGATTGTATATACGGTTTTTCCGGCAAATTTAGTCACCTTATAAGTTGTTTTGATCGTTCCTTTTGCGATTTTATAGGTGGTTTTTACGGTTCCCTTTGTGACCTTGTAAGTTGTCTTAAAAATTCCGCAGGACCCAAAAAACAAAAATGCTGCAAATAACGCAATAGATAATAGAATTTTATTTTTTTCAAACCCCATGATACTTTTTGGCCATTTTTGAATGGCAATTAAATCCGTTTCGAAAATCTATACCATAATTTGTTTTTCATGGCGAGAAATGCATTGATTTCAAATTCAGCAGTGATATTAATATTCGTTTTTATTTTATAATCCGCAATTTCCATAACGATCAAATCAGCTCAATCCGAACATTCCATGAGAATCCGTCACCCTTTGGTGCTGATCAAAGCATCCATTTGCTTTGTAAACGCTGGTCGTGCAATTGGGAGCCTTGCAAAACTTCAAAATCATCAAAGGAGGATATTTCTCATCCATACGATTTAAAACCCTTCCGCCCCTGGTCGATTTTCCCGTGGGAAAACAACCTGATTCTCTGGCAGCGCCGGGACTTTGTCGACGAGAAAGAAGACTGCGGCAAATTTCGGCTGATAGAGCGTTTCTTCTCACCTTTTATCGGATAGAAAGTGTCCATCCGTAAATGAAGATTTTTGTTCAAGGTTAAGGCTTGCGAAAAAAATAACCACAGGCATACAACTCATATTCCGAGGATTATTTTCTGAGCATAACGCAAAGATTGGGCAAAAAGACCATTTACGGATGGCCACTATATATTAGAATTCAAACAGTCCTCCAACTGATCCAAATATCCGCCGTAAAAATGGTCCGCACCATCGATGATGTCGAAACGGGCATCGGGATTCCAGGAAGCTATCAATTTTTTGACGGCATTTGCAGGGGCAATGTCGTCCCGGTTGCCGGTGACCACGTATTTAAGGGAATTCATCGTGGAAACGGATGCAAAATCCATAAATCCGACCGGCGGCGAGACCATGATCATCCGGTTTACCGGAGTGTCTTTCTGCAGGACATGTGCATTTACCCAGGCTCCGAACGAATATCCCGCCAGATCGATTTGATCCATCCCCATATCTGCAAGAAAAGAAACGGCGGATAAAACATCCGCTTGTTCTCCCACACCGTTATCATAGGTACCACCGCTGCCGCCGACTCCCCTGAAATTGAATTTCAGCGTCGAATAGTCTTTTAAATCGTAAACGTGTACGATGGATTCCACCACCAGATTATACATGTCTCCGCCATACAGCGGATGCGGATGCGTCACGGCCACACCCTTCTTTTCATCTTTGATGTTAAACAGCCCTTCCAGTTCATAACCTTCGGACATAAATGTTACTCTTTTAACCATTTTTGCGCCTCCCACACAATATATTGTATATTTTTTTTCTTGACACACAATAGAATTTTCAATATTCTTTTTTTAAATTCTGAGTTTGCCCCCATTATTTAAAATTACGTCAAAGCGGCTGAACGCTCGGTAATATTTTTTATAATATATCGGCCATCGTAAACAGAAATGCATTAAAGACAAATAGACGATATATGGAAATTCTTTGACGGCCAAAGCAATTCATCTAATCGTCTGAAACACGGTTGATTTTAATCGATAATTCTCTCTTCTCCTTACATAAAAATGCCGAGTCGTCAAATTGGGATATGGTCTGGAATTAGCTCGGAGAAGTATCTTATTGCGATATAAATCATTTTCGCAAGCCCTTCTGAAGAGGTAGTTCCATCCTTGACGTTTTTTAAAAAAGGAGGGATGAAGAATGAGAGTTATATCGATTGCCAACCAAAAAGGAGGCTGCGGCAAGACAACTACGGCAATCAATTTATCCGCATGCCTCGCCCATCAGCAACGAAAGGTGCTTCTCATCGACATGGACCCTCAGGGTCATTCGTCCATGGGTTTAGATGTCGATACCGGCGGTCTTGAAAAGACAGTTTTCGACGTTATCGGTCAACCTGATCGCACGAAGGAAACCCTTGGTGACATCGTTCTTGAAATTTCGAAAAACCTTCACATAGCCCCTTCAAACATATCCTTAAGTTTATTTGAGCAGCATCTATCGGGAGTTCACGGAAGAGAGAGCAGGCTCAAAGAAGCCATCGATGGTTTGCATCGAACCTATGACTATATCATCATAGATTGTCCTCCCAGTCTGGGACTGCTGACCTTTAATTCGCTCATTGCTTCCACTGAAGTGATTGTTCCTGTTGAAATGAGCCTGTTTTCACTTCATGGAATCAGCCGGCTGTCTAAAATCATAGACTTGGTCCGGAAAAAAACCGGGCATAAACCCTTGATGAATATCATTGCGACCATGTATGACAAGCGAACACGAATATCAAATGAAGTTTATCAAAATATTCAAAAAAATTTTAACGAATCAATGTTTCGAACCGTTATCCATTCGAATGTAAAATTGAAAGAAGCGGCAAGCTTCGGAAAACCCATCGTAGAGTATGAGAAAAGAGCCCGGGGATTCATCAACTACATGGCGCTTGCAAGAGAAGTGACGGCTCAAGAAGAGATGCTTGGCATGAAACTTTTAAAGGACACAAAATCCCAACACTTCGCCAAGAAAGTTAAAAAGCAATTCATTTTTCATGGCCCTGAAGCAACCAATGTAAAGATTGTCGGAAATTTTAACAATTGGATTCCCGCCGATGCGTCGAACATGATGCGTAACAAAGACGGAACATGGACAAAGAATTTCTTCCTTGCACCAGGAAGCTATCAGTACAGGTTTGTCGTTGACGGCACATGGGTGGAAGACGATAACAATTCCGAATTCGTCGATAATTCATACGGAGGCAAAAACTCCGTGATTCAAATACCTTAAAGGAGCTATTTTCAATGGAAAGAAAAAGGCTTGGCAGGGGAATCGAAGACATTTCGAATATCTTTATATCAGCCCGAAAGGATAATAAAACGCCGGGAGGATTCTCTTCAAAAAAGTTAAGGGACGCGACGTGTGAATCCTGTGTCAGCGTCATTCATGGTTTCCAAGAAGCGCCTAAATGCAAAATATTCACCCTCGAAAACAAAAAATACGGTGTGCGATATATGGAAAGAATATCGCCGTCGAGTGCGGATTATTGCGAATTTTTTGAGCCGATTTCCCCCAAAAATGAAAATCCCGATACCGTAAAGGAACCGTCACCGGACAACGCCAAAATCGAGTGCCGAATCGAAGAAAGCGTCGCCGTCCGTAGAATTATTTCATTTCCACCGTTGCCCAATGTCCAGCAGAATATTTTAAACTCCCTTTCCAAGCACCTTGAAGAGAACTACAGTATAACAAGCATTGACCTGAGAAAGACGGACGAAATCTTGCGTCCGGGAAAGATAAAATACATCGATGAAGAGGTCACCATTTGCATCGAAGATCATCCGGTTGCGTCTCGGTTGTCACAGGAAAGAAAAGGTTAACGATACGATGTACTTTAATCTTTAAATTCGGAATACACCAGCCAATCGGCGGGAATATGAATTTTCCATTTAACGATCTGAGGTCGGCTCCAGGCAAATTGCCCGCTTTTCCCGATGATCGGGGGAATCTCCGATGGACTTTTACCCAGAAGAATTCTTCGCGCGATTACGCCCGCATCTTCGCCCTGCCCTTTGCCGAAACAAACATAGCCGCCAACGGCTCCTTCCGGTCCCACCACGAAATCCCAAAACGCAAACGGGGGCACGGGTGAGTTCCCGACCGTCCATTTGGCGAGTTCATTTTCATCCACATGGTTTTTCTATCCGCATAGCCTTGTCTGACATGGTTCCGGAACGCCTTCCTCCTGTTAAGTTTGGATTGTCCCCCGAATCAATGACTGAAGAAGAGCTGGGGAAGCCACGTAGCCACCTGCGGAAAGAAAACGATAACTAGCAGGCCAATCACCTGGAGCATTACGAAGGGAATGATGCCCCGGTAAATATGGCCCATCGTGTACCCCTTCGGAGCGACACCCGCAAAATAGAACAAAGCGTATCCGAACGGTGGCGTCAGGAAAGATGTTTGCAGATTAACGCACATGAGAATGGAAAACCACAGGGGATCAAAGCCGAGTTCCAGGGCAATGGGCATGAAGATAGGAACTGTCACCAAAAGAATCGCCGCCCAATCGATGAACATGCCCATGATGAAAACAATCAGCATCATAATGAACAGCGCTGTCCACTTGCTGAGGCCGCCGCCAATGAGAAGATTCGAAACCACATCGCCGCCGCCCATGCTCAAAAAGACCGTACTGAACATCTTGCCGCCGATGAAAAGCATCATGACCATGGACGTCGTTCTGAGTGTGGAGAAGCTCGATTTCTTGAGCACTTCCCACGAGAATGCCCGGTTGAAAACGGCCAGCAGGAAGGCTCCTGCCGCACCTAATCCGGCTGCCTCGGTGGGTGTTGCAATGCCGAAAAGAATGGTGCCCATAACGAGGAAAATAAGTGCCAGCGGCGGAAGGAGCGATTTGAGGGTCATGGTCCACTTTTGCTTTGCGCTCCACTTGCTGGCTTCCTCTTTGGAAATGGCAGGACCGAGCTTGGGATTGAGATTGCAGCGCAGGATGACATAGGCAAAGTACAAACCGGAAAGAACAAGACCCGGAAAGACGGCGCCCGCAAAAAGGTTCCCTACGGATGTCTCTTTGAGGCCTGTCAAACCACCGTAAACAACCATCATGATGCTCGGAGGAATCAAGATGCCCAAAGTTCCGGCGGCACAGATGATACCGCTGCTGAGCTCTTTCTGATATCCTTTTTGCATGAGGGCCGGTGATGCGAGAAGCCCCATGGCCACCACCGACGCGCCGATAATGCCTGTTGTCGCCGCAAAAACAGTGCATACCACCACCACCGCCAGCCCCAATCCCCCTTTGATGCCTCCAAGGACGATGTACAGGGCCTCAAAAAGATCTTCGGCCACTTTGGAGCTGTCCAGGAGCTGAGCCATGAAGATGAAGAGGGGGACGGCGACCAGCACATAATTATTCATAAGCCCCCAGGTGTTGTTGACGAACAGGTCGAACAACCCCGGCACGTTAAAACCGTTGTCGATCAGGCCGAAAAGCGTGGCGACTCCCGCCAGTGTGTAAGCGAGCGGATGCCCTAGAATGATCGTCAGCATCAGCGTGCAGAACATGGCCACTGTGAGAAACTCCGGACTGAAATGCATATCTGCGTCCTCTTATTCCCTAAATTATGCTCTTAAAGAGCGGATATTCTTTAATAAATCAGAAACCCCCTGTATGAACAGAAAGAGAAAGCTCAGTGCCATGATGATCTTGATCGGGTAGATGGGGGGACCCCAACTGGTCGAATTGCGTTCCAACTCCACAGTGGATGTGTAAGCGTATTTGAATGACCAGATGGTCAGCAGGGAAAACACGGGTATGAAAATGCCCACATTCGTTATGATATTGATAATGGCCTGTTTTCTGGTTGAAAACCGCGTGGTTAATATGTCCACTTTGACATGGCCGCCGTGGACCTGTGTGTATGAAAGGCCGAGCATATAGTGTATGCCGTAAAGAAAGGTTGTGAGCTCGAAGCCCCAAATGGTTGGCGCATCGAAGACATACCTCATGATGACTTCATAGATGACGACGACGGTGAGTGGAACGATCAAAAGCGCGCCGATCTCTCCTTCTTTTCGGTTAAAAGCATCGATTCCCTTCGGAATAATGTCGAACAGAAGGCTTTTCGATGATTTCGGAATCTTTGTGGGTGCATCCGACATAGCATCCTCCGATGATTAAACTGTCATTCGATTTCAATAATTCCCGGGTGATTGTATTCCGCCCCCAAAAAGGCTTTCACGGGGGCGGAATACACAGCGGAGGCCGGCAGAAATCTACTGCGTTATCTTGCCTGAAATATAAGTCTCATACGGCCAGGGAGCGACACCGCTTCTCGCGCTTCTCCAATCCGCAAAACTTTTCAAAAACGCTTGCTGAGAGTCCACGATCTTTTTCACATCTGGATATTTTTGCTTGAGACTTTCAACATAATCGTGGGTGATTTTACGGAACTGAATGAGGGTGTCCTTGTCCATTTGGACGATCTGGACTTTCTTTTTAAAGAGGTCAATGGCTTCGGCGTCAAGACCGTTGATCCAGGAATTGGACCATAGCTGTGTCTCTTTGGCAGCGGTTTTGACGATCCATTTGAGATCTTCCGGAAGCTTGTTGTAGGCGTCTTTGTTAAAGAAAACAGTACACTGGCTCGCAGGTTGATGCACACCCGGTTCAATGACGTACTTGGTGATTTCATCGAATCCCATGGGATAGTTCATGGCCGGAGCCGAAAATTCCGCAGCGTCGATCACACCGCGCTCCAGTGCAAGATAAACTTCTCCACCGGCCAACGGGCTTACCGAGGCGCCCAGTTTATTCATAATATCCATATACCAACCGACGGTTCGAACGCGCAGCCCTTTAAAATCCGACATCTTTGTGGCTTTTTTGTTAGAGAAAAGGCCCATATCCTGGCCTGTCTGACCGCAAGGGAAAGCGACCAGGTTATATCGGCCGTAGAGTTCCTGCATCATGGCCATACCGCCTTTTTCATAGAGCCAGATATTGTATCCCTCATCGTCCAGACCGAAAGGTATGTCTGCCAAGGGAACGAAAGCTTCGTTTTTCCCCTTCCAGTATCCCGGCCAGTCATGTCCCACTTGGGCGGAACCCTTGCTCACCGCGTCGAAGGTCTGCATGGCGGGCACCAGTTCTCCGGCCGAGAAAGGTTTGATGACCAAACGACCGCCCGATGCCAAGCGCACCGTGTCACAAAAATGGACGGCGACATCATAGAACAAAAGGCCCTTGGACCAGGGCATGACCATTTTCCATCGGAAGGTTTGCGTGGAGGGCTTAACTCTGAGGTGGGCCACTTCTTCGTGGCGTTTGTCGGTGCCGAATTTTTTCCGTTTTCCCGCGGCCAGGGAATATCCGGACAGCATCGTGATGGATATAAACGCGATGAAGCAAAGTTTGAGTGTTTTTTTCATGATGTTGATCTCCTTACGAAAATGCTGATTGTTTCCTGCGGTTGCCTTTACCATGAATCACCGCCGAAAAGGCCGGTGAAGATGACGCGTTGTTTCACCCCCTTTCATTTTAAGCATGCGGCTCGCGCTTTTGAGCCTGCCGTTCGGCAGGTGGAATTGCTGCGGTTGTTTTGGGTATTTGTTTCAATTACTGTGCGCGGCCATCTTTTTAATTACGCATTTGGTATAATTTCATATTGGTAGTACCATTTGTAAATTGTTCCAATTTGCTTGTCAAGAAAAAAATTGAACGGTTCAAAAAAATATCTGAATTTACAATTATAATACAATTTATTACTATTATAGAATGTTATGAACGGACCGCTTCGGCGGAAAGGGGTATCACGGGGCAAGGAAATTATGGTTTGACCATTGATCCATAGTGTTCACTCGACTGGCTGAGAGCACAATTCTTAAGCACAATTACAAATTTAATGAAAAATTCGTCACATGGCTTATGGATTGGAGCACGAAGCTTTCGGCAGGCGCACGATCATAACCGGCAGCTGACTTCGTCGCACCACGCGTGTGGCGGTGCTGCCCATCATAGCATCCGCCAGTAATCCATGGCCATGGGTACCCATGACCACCAAGTCGCAACCGATTTCTTTTGCCTGGGACAAAATCAACTCCACCGGCTCTCCCTGCTTGATGATAACGTCATCAACCAAATAGGGGCACTCTTCCAGCTCCTTGCCCACATCATGACAAAACGTTTCGACACGAGTCTTGATGGTATCCAAAACTTCCTGGATGTTTCTATCTTGAAGTTCCTGCCATTTGTTTTCTCCCAGCATAGTGGCCAGACGAATCGTTGCACTGTGAGAAATCTCCTCCAACACATGAATAATGGTGATGCGAGCGCCGAACCGATTGGCGATGCTTGCCGCATAACCGAAAGCGTAACGCGCATTTTCTGAAAGATCGGTTGCATACAGTATTTTTTTAATTTCAGGAATCATTTTTTCACCTCGGAAATAATTTCTGCGATATGTTTGACTTGAATCTTTGAGCGCCGATTGTCCATCCCGCCTCGAAGCTGGAGGACGCAGCCGGGGCAGTCGGTTACCAGAATCCGGGCATCGGTCTTTTCGACATTATCCAGTTTCTTTTTGAGGATTTCTGAGGATATTTCAGGAAAATCGATTGAATACGATCCACCGAATCCGCAGCAAACATCTTCGTCTTTGGATGGCACATACTCATAGCCCGCAATTTCAATCAGCTTTCGGGGTTCGTCCGTAACGCCCAATCCCCGGCAAAGATGGCAAGGGGAATGATAGGCCACTTTTTCGCCGGTTTTTTTATATTCTTTAGCAGTAACGTTCAGTACGTTTGTCACAAACGAACTGAAATCGATAATTTTGTCCGTAAATTGCTTCAGATTGGCAGGCGCATTCGGATCGTCCTTAAATATTTTTAGATAGTTATGCTTGAGATGGGAGCCGCAGGAAGCGCAAAGGGTTAGAATATAATCGCATTTGACGGAATCCATTGCTTTTAAATTCTGTATGGCCACTTCTTTTGCCGTTTCTTCTTCAGACGCCATCAAAGCGGGCAACCCGCAGCAGGTTTGATCCATGGGGAATTCCACCTGAACATCATGACCTTTAAGGATATCCAGCAATGCTTTCCCCTGTTCCGGGTAGATAAAATCAATGGCGCACCCGCAAAAAAGAGCGACGCTATATTTTGGATGGATAACTTCCGGCCGCAATTTCATCCATTGATCCCTGAACGGTATTTTGGCAATCGACGGAAGACTACGATATTCATGTTCTTTTCCAAAAAAAAGAGGAAGATGGCGAATCATCGGTTCTTTTCCAACAAAGGGCTTTTGTGCAAGATAAGCCCGGCGAAGGATAAAATGAAAAAGCCTGCGGTTTTTCATGACTTTGGAAAGAAGGAAATTTTTTGCTGGCGTTTTTCCTTCTTGGTCCAATACCGCACGGTAAGTCTTTTTGATAAGATATGGCAGATCAATATCCACCGGACAGACTGAACTGCAGGCTTGGCAGTTAATGCAGTTTCTTACAATTGCCCTGTCGTTTTCCTTTCCGTGGTAAAAAAGAGTCAGAATCAGACCGATGGCACCGATATAGACATGGCCGTATTTATGTCCGCCCACCTTACTATAAATGGGGCAAACATTTGCGCAAGCGCCGCATCGAATGCATCTTAAGGCTTCGGAAAATACAGGGTCTTTGGCAAGAGCAAGACGGCCGTTATCCAGAAAAACAATATGCATATCTTTCCGATCCGTTGGAGAAGATCCGCATTCCGTTGCGCCTTTGATCCAGGTTACATAAGAAGTGATCGCCTGACCGGTGGCGTTTCTGGGGAGAATTTTGAGGATTTTAAGCATCGATTTCAAATCGGGCATCAACTTGTCATAACCCACAAGTGCCACATGAACCCTCGGCAATGTGGTAACCAGCCGCATATTGCCCTCATTGGTCACCAGACCGATCGCTCCGGATTCGGCAATGGCAAAATTGGCGCCGCTGATGCCCATATCCGCCTCAAGATACGCCGACCTGAGGACTTGGCGAGCGACCTTGACAAGTTTGTCAATATTTTCAGAATCCAGTTTTTTTTGGGTTACCCCTTCGAATAAATCCCCTACCTGGTACCGGGAAAGGTGGATGGCAGGCATCACCATATGGGACGGCCCCTCGTGCCGCAGCTGGATAATCCATTCTCCCAGGTCGGTTTCCGTTACGACAAAACCGTTCTTTTCCAAGTGATCGTTTAAGAACGTTTCTTCGGCAGTCATCGATTTGGACTTGATGATCTTTTTGACATTATTTTCTTTGGCAATAGCGGCAATGATCTCATTGGCTTCGCGTGCATCCTTGGCAACATGTACCTTGGCGCCGGCGGCTTCAGCATTGGTTTTGAATTCTTCAAACAGTTCCGTAAGACGAGACAGGGCAGCATCCTTTCCGGCGGCAATCTCCTCTTTGATACCTCCAAAATCGATGCCCTGATAGACTGTGGGCCGGTTTTCCCGGTAGACGGTATTGAAAGTGTCCAATGCCTTGCGCAGAAACTCATCTTCGAGCGCCTCCTTGAGCTTCTTTTTGTATGATTTTATATCCTGAGCGGTTTTGATCATGCTTTGTTTTCCTCCATAATAAGAATGTGCAATTCCTTGGGTCCATGAACACCGACAGCCAGCACGCGCTCGATATCTGCCGTTCGGCTTGCACCGGTAATGAAGGCATAGTATACGGGATCACCCGTTTTCAAGACGGCATTCAGCTCCTTTTCAAGGGACTCACTGTCTGGTTTGATTTTTGAGGCAGGCAATACGGCGACGTGTGTCTCGGCGAGCATTGTGGCGATACGAATATCCTCGGATGTAGAATCGAGAACAAGGGTGCCGGTTTCAGCGATACCCCAGTCTACAGGCGTAAGCGCCGTGTGGATCTTATCGGCATGCGGCCTTAACGGAAAATCCAGCAGCGCCAGATTTGCCGTTTTGCACTGTTTTTTCAACGAATTCCGCTCTTTTGCCGTCAATCCCGTGGCCACGATTGCCTGCCCCCCTTGCGCTTTGGTTAAATCCGCGGCGTATTGAAAAGCGTCTTCTAAACAAACAATTTTTGAGACAATAGCCTGGACGGCTTCGGCTTTCTCCTGCATTTGCTTAACCAGATCTGGATTCTGCATGGCGCCTCCGTATTGGGATAATGGTTGTACCATTACTATTATTTGAATATTAAATTGTCAACATTAAAAACAAAAAGAACTTGCAATATGATTTAATATCTGTTAATTTACTGAAAAATAAGTATAATTGTATTTAAGATATTGAATCTTCCAATATTATAATTTTGGTCGTACCATCTCCATGTTGTCTGTTTTGAAAAATATTTCTTGCCTTTGCGGCATTCAAGCCTCGAGGAGGAAACATGATTAACCCGGTATTGCTGAAAGAATTTAAAACCGTGCTGGGACCGGAAAATGTCCTTGCGGATCAGGCCGACTTATTGACATATTCATATGATGCCGCCGTGTTGAAAGCGGTCACGCCTGCCCTCGCCCTGCGTCCCGTTGACAGTGAGGCTTTGAGCCGGGTCGTGCGCCTGTGCAACGAAAATAAACTGCCCCTGACGGTTCGCGGCGCCGGCACTAATTTAAGCGGAGGGACGATTCCTTTGCGCGGGGGGGTGGTGGTTTTGACGAATGCGCTCAATAAAATATTGGAAATAAATTCAGAGGATATGTATGCCATTGTTCAACCCGGTGTTGTGACGGCGAGATTTGCGGCGGCTGTTGAAGCCAAAGGTCTATTTTATCCGCCTGATCCGGGAAGCCAGGCGGTTTCCACCCTCGGCGGGAATGTGGCCGAAAATGCCGGGGGGTTGCGCGGTCTTAAATATGGTGTTACCAAGGACTACGTCATGGGACTGCAATTTTTCGATGTTGATGGTGAACCGGTAAAAACCGGATCCAAAACCGTAAAATGCGCTACCGGCTATAATCTGGCCGGCTTGCTGGTGGGATCGGAAGGCACCCTGGGGGTCTTTAACGAAATTACCTTGAAGCTGATTCCGCCTCCGGCCCATCAAAAAGCCATGTTTGCCGTTTTCGATGATATAGACAGAGCTTCTGAAACCGTGGCCGCTATCATCGCCCATCGGATTGTGCCGGCCACCCTGGAATTTATGGACAATTTCACCATCCGGGCCGTCGAGGATTTCAGCCGGGCCGGTCTGCCGGTGGATGCCGCGGCCTTACTGTTAATAGAAGTCGATGGGCATCCGGCTCAGGTCGAAGAAGATGCCGGAAAAGTGGAATCATTGTGCCGAAAAATCGGCGCCGCCTCCATCCGGGTGGCCAAAGATGCGGCTGAGAGAGACAAAGTCTGGGAGGCGCGGAGAAGCGCGCTGTCGGCCCTGGCAAAATTAAAGCCGACCGTGGTGCTGGAAGATGCCACTGTTCCCAGGAGCAAGATTCCTGAAATGGTGCGGGCCTTGCAAGATATCAGTAAACAATATGATATTGCCATCGGCACGTTTGGCCATGCCGGTGACGGCAATCTTCACCCCACGATTCTTACGGATCGCCGAGACAAAGAAGAATGGGAGCGGGTGGAGGCCGCCATTGAAACTGTTTTCGACAAGGCGCTTTCGTTGGGAGGAACGCTTTCCGGTGAACACGGAACAGGCATCGCCAAATCCTGTTTCCTTGAGAAAGAGACCAGCATGGCGACCATACGCTATTCCAAACGTATCAAAGCCGCTATGGACCCGAACAACATTCTTAATCCTGAGAAAATTATCGGTCATGTTAAAGCGGGATGAATTCGTTTTTCTTAACCCAGAGGACTAAATGCCGAATATCAAAGTTCTAACAAAACTAATGCGGGAACTGGAAGATCAGCTTGTGGTATGCATGCGGTGCGGTATGTGCCAGGCGGTCTGCCCGGTTTTCGCCGAAACCGGCTTCGAGGCTGATGTGGCCCGGGGGAAGCTGGCGCTATTGGACGGACTCTTGAACGAAATGTTCAAAGACCCCCAAGGTGTTTACGAACGTCTTAATAAATGCCTTTTGTGCGGATCATGTGCGGCCAACTGCCCCAGTGGTGTGAGCGTTCTGGAAATATTCATCAAGGCCCGTGCGATTCTCACCGGTTTCATGGGGCTCTCGCCGGCCAAGAAATTGATTTTAAGGGGGATGCTTTCCCGGCCTGAAATCTTTGACAGAGTTGCGGAATGGGGCTTAAAATTTCAGAAAATTCTTACGAAGCCTGCCAATGAGATTATCGGCACTTCCTGCGCCAGGTTTGTTTCACCGCTGCTGAAAGACCGGCATTTCATGCCACTGGCCCCGGTGCCGTTTCACCGCAAAATACCGTCGCTAAATACAGACAAAGGACGCTCGGGCCTGAAAGTACTTTTTTATGTCGGATGCCTTATTGATAAAGTTTTTCCGCAACTTGCCCAAGATGTTATCGATGTCTTAAATTATCATGAAGTCGGCGTTTTCATACCCCAAAAGCAAGGCTGCTGCGGGATACCGGCCATTTCCTCCGGAGACCTGAAAACCTTTAACCGGCTTGTTCGTCATCACTTGGAAATATTCCATGACGAAAAGTTTGACTACCTGGTGACGGCGTGTGCCACCTGTACGTCGACGATCAAGAAAATTTGGCCGATGATGGCGGATAAAGCGTCCGAATCGATCGAAAACGAAGTCGCCGAAATCGCCCAAAAGACGTTGGATATCAGCCAGTTCCTAGTAACCAAGGTCGGGCTGAAAAAAAATGCCACGGCGCATATTGACACTGCCGTAAACGTAACTTTCCATGATCCCTGCCATCTCAAGAAATCCTTGGGCGTGGCGGCCGAACCCAGAGCGCTGATCAACGCCAACCCCGGATACCGCCTCAAAGAAATGCCTGAAGCAGACCGGTGTTGTGGTTTGGGGGGGAGTTTTAACTTGCATTATTATGAGCTGTCATCTAATATCGGAAGGGCAAAGCGGAACAATATCAAAGCGTCCGAGTCTTCTGTTGTCGCCACCGGTTGTCCGGCATGTATGCTCCAAATTTCTGACATGCTATCCCAATCCGATGATAAAATCGCTGTTAAACATCCTATTGAAATCTACAGGGAGCTAATAAAAATCAATGGCACTCACGCTTAAACCGATTAAACCCAAGCGTATTTCCGATCAGGTTTTCGATCAACTCCGGGAATTGATCTTCCGGGGAGAAATGAAACGAGGCGAGAAAATCCTGCCTGAGCGCGAACTATCCGAAATCCTACAAGTCAGCCGCACTTCGGTCAGAGATGCCATCAATAAATTGGTGGTTATGGGTCTTTTGGAACAAAAACAGGGGCAGGGAACGTTCGTGCGCAGCCTGGACTCTATGGAAAAAAACCCGTTGGCTGCGGCCCTGGAATCCCAAGATGCGTCTTTGGAAGATCTGCTGGAAGTCAGAAGGGGCCTGGAATGCAATGCGGCGGCTTTGGCTGCCCAGCGCGCCGTTGATGAGGACCTTCACTTTCTGGAAAAAAGCATTCAGGAAATGCGAATTGAAGTTGATTCGGGTCGCCTGGGAACCGAAGCCGACGTATCCTTTCATATGGCGATTTCCTTTGCAGCCAAGAATCCGGTGCAAGTGTATATTATGAAAAATTTTTACGATTTTCTCTTTGTCAGTATCAGAGAGAATTTGGCCCACCTGTATGAAGATCGTGCCAACATCGATATGATCATTAAACAGCATACGGAAATTTTCAACCACATCCGAAATCACGATCCGCAAAAGGCTTATGACGCCATGAGGCGTCACATCAATTTTGTGCTGGATTTCGTTAAGGGAATTCAAACCGAAAAATCCTGAAACAAAGATTTATGGCCGCAAAGACACTTATCTGGAACGTGACTTTTTATTATCTCTTCGCTTACCATTTAATAAATTCAAATCTATTTTAATTTTACTCTCCCTTTAAAAAAACCTTCAAGATTCGATTTGCAGGACAAATACCGACAGAAAATAGCTGGATATTCCTACAACAAAATCGGATGAACTCTCCTTACAAACAATCGTCGTTATGTCTATGTTTAATCTAAAAAGATCGAATGAAACGATCGAATTCTAAGGAGCAACTTTATAAAAGGAAAAAAGATCCACCTAATCGTTACATATACGATCGGCTAAAAACTCGAATACAGATTATACGCAATTGGGCCGTTTCAGCGGCCTTTTAATAACGGAGGACATGACGATGAAATGTACCATGCCAAAATTTGCCGGCGGCTGGAAGATGGCGATTTCAAAATTTGTAGGCCTTGGGATGATTGTCGCCTTTTTAGTATTGACGCCCAAACTTTCCGAGGCCGGCACCCATAAAAAAATCGATAAAACCGTGACTCGCGCCGTTTTGTCCAATGGACTGCATGTGATTATCGTGCGCAACCCCATTGCGCCGGTGGTGGCCACCGTCGTCAATTACAAAGTGGGCTCCAACGAAGCGCCGCACGGGTTTCCCGGTATGGCGCATGCCCAGGAGCACATGATGTTTCGCGGGAATCCGGGTTTATCGGCCGGTCAGCTCGCCAACATCACCGCAGCCATGGGCGGTATGTTTGACGCCGACACCCAGCAGTCGGTCACCCAGTACTTTTTCAACATCCCTTCACAGTACCTGGATGTTGCCCTGCGCATCGAAGCCATTCGCATGAGCGGCGTGCTTGACAGCGAAAAACTTTGGCGAAAAGAACGCGGCGCCATCGAACAGGAGGTGGCCCGGGATTATTCCAGCCCCGAATATATCTTCTACACCCGACTCCTGGCGGCGATGTTCAAAGGTACGCCTTATTCACATGATGCCTTGGGCACCCATGCCTCATTCGAGAAAACCACCGGTCCCATGCTTAAAAAATTTTATGACACCTGGTACGCTCCCAACAATGCGACCCTGATCATCGTGGGAGATGTTCACCCCCAAGATGTGCTCAAGATGATCAAAAAACGTTTCGGCAATATTCCGGCCAAGAAGCTGCCCCCGCGGCCAAGCGTCCGCTTAGAACCCATAAAGCCTGAAACCATTCGGCTTAAAAGCGACCTCCCCTATGGATTGGCCATCATCGCTTTTCGGCTTCCCGGCTATGACAGTCCGGATTATGCCGCTTCCCAGGTGCTCGGGGATGTGATGAACAGTCATCGCGGGGACCTGTATCAATTGGGAGTGGACGGTAAAGTACTGAGTGCCGATTTTAGCCTGGATACATTTCCCAGGGCGGGTTTGGGATACGCCGTCGCGGCATATCCCAAAGACGGCCGTGTAAATAAAGTGCTGAAAAATCTCCGCAGCGTTTTGGGCAGCTATATCAAAAACGGGGTGCCGGTAGATCTGGTGGAAGCGGCTAAACGACAGGAACTGGCCAGCGCCGAATTTCAGAAAAACTCGGTATTCGGACTTTCTATGGCCTGGTCACAGGCATTGGCAGTAGAAGGACGCCGGTCTCCCGAAGATGACCTGGAAGCCATCTCCCGCGTATCCGCAGCTGATGTGAACCGGGTGGCCCGCCGCTACCTTGATTTGGACCATGCGGTGGTTGCCGTTCTCACGCCCGAAGCTTCCGGAAAACCTGCATCCGCTCAAAACAACATGGGTATAGAGAAAGTTGCATTGCCTCAGAATCGAAACGTCGTTTTACCGGAATGGGCCAAAAGGGCGTTAAAGCGCCTGTCGGTTCCCGCCTCAAAACTCAGTCCGGTGGTCAAGGAGTTGCCCAACGGGATCAAGCTGATTGTTCAACCGGAGTCCATCAGCCACACGGTGAGCGTATACGGGCATGTTAAAAACAATCCATACCTGCAAACACCTCCCGGCAAGGAAGGCGTCGACGAGGTTCTGGACGGACTTTATGATTACGGCACCCAAACAATGCGTCGGAAGGCCTATCAAAAAGCCCTGGATGAAATCGCCGCAAACGTTTCCGTGGGAACGGATTTTTCTTTGCAGGTTCTGACGGATCATTTCGATCGAGGGGTACAGTTGCTGGCGGACGACTTGCTGCATCCGGCCCTGCCGGATACGGCATTCAAAATCGTCCGAGGCCAGGTCAAAGCCATTGCTGCGGGAAAAGAGCAAAGTCCCGATGTATTGACCCACCGGGCACTGAAAACCGCTTTATTGCCCCGGCACGATCCTGCCTTGCACTGGGCCACGCCGAAAACGGTAGGCGCGCTGACATTAAAGGATGTTCGAAAATACTATAGCGCTGTTATCCGGCCCGACGAGACCGTTATCGTGGTCATCGGAAATGTGACGCCCGAAAAAGCAGCGTCGGTCATAAACAAATATTTCGGCGCCTGGAAAGCCGTCGGTAAAAAACCCAACCTTTTGCTTCCCCGTGTACCGTCAAACGCTCCTTCCACCGTCAACGTTCCGGACACCAGCCGGATTCAGGATGAGATCATACTGGCCGAAACACTGGGCATAACCCGATCGGATCCGGATTACTATGCCCTGAATCTGGGCAATCACGTGCTGGGCGGCGGGTTTTATGCCACGCGTCTGTACCGGGATCTGCGCGAGCAAACCGGACTGGTGTATACTGTCGGAGTAGATCTGGAAGCGGGTAAAACCCGCAGCACCTTTGCGGTGACTTACGCCAGCGACCCCTCCAACGTCTCTCGAGCACGCGCCATCGTAGAACACAACTTGAAAATGATGCAAACACAACTGGTTAGCCCCATCGAGCTGCAGCGGGCAAAAGCGATGCTGTTGCGCGAAATTCCGCTGGCCGAATCCAGCTTGGGAAGCATTGCCCGGGGATACATCCACCGGTCGGTTTTGGACCTTCCTTTGGACGAACCGAGCCGAGCCGCGAAACGCTATATGGCACTGACGGCCCAACAGGTCAAATCGGCATTTGCCAGGCGGCTTCGGGTTAAAAACTTGGTTCAGGTCACGGAGGGTCCGGCACCCCATTAGCCGAAAATCAAATCTTCACAGGAGGTAAATGATGCTGCACTATTTCCCGTTGGCGTTGCCGTTTTTGTTGATACTCTTTTTTCTGTTTATTTTTCTGATCGTCATGATTGAAGTGGGCGTTCTCGGATACGCTTACCAGACCATCGGTATCAACCGGCGTTACGTCTTTTTGCTGCTGTTGATGTGTTTTTTGGGCAGCTACATCAATATCCCGGTTTATCAATTGCCACCGGAGACCGTTCGAACCGCCGGCGAGGTGACATTTTTCGGTATTCCGTATATCATTCCCACCGTCACGCAATATCCGGGAACGGTTATCGCCATCAACATCGGCGGGGCTGTTATTCCAACAATTCTATCCATCTATCTGATTTTCAAGAATCGACTTTTCAGCACGGCGCTGCTCGGGGCCGCTGTGGTGTCGGTTGTCGTTCATTGGTTGGCCCATCCGGTTCCGGGGCTGGGCATCGCTGTGCCGCTTCTGGTTCCGCTTGTAGCATCCGCGGCGGTGGCGATGCTGCTTTCCACGAAGTATGCCCCGGCGCTGGCTTACATTGCCGGTACACTCGGAACACTGATCGGCGCCGATCTTTTGAACCTCGGTAAAATACAGGGCCTTGGAGCGCCTATCGCGTCCATCGGCGGCGCCGGAACTTTTGACGGCATTTTCATGACCGGCATCCTGGCGGTTCTGCTGGCCGGACTGATGACACGCAAAAATAAACCCGCCTGAAACCATTCAGGGGCGTTGCTTTGTCCATGGAAACCTTTGGCTGTAGGACACTCACCGACAGCAAGTTCTGGCAATCTCCTACAGGAAAATCAGAAGGAGGCTTATACCGGATTTTTTAAATATGCTTAAAATAATAATAACTGAAAATGCAAAAGAATCCGTTTAACCGCTTCTTTTGAAATTGCATCCTACAGTGTCAGTCGCAGCCTGGCGCAATAAAAGGATATCAACTTCAAAGGAGCTCAATTTTTCCGGAATTTAGATCGATCCGGGTATTTTTATCAAAACAGAAATGTTAGGAGGATAAAATGATTTACAAACACTCTCGAACCATGCGTTACCTGTTTATCTTCGTCGTTTTGCTGCTGACCCTGGGCGTGACCCAATGCGAGTCACGGTCTTCCGGTTCAATGGCAGCACAGAATTCCATCGCCGTCGCCAGCGCGGCGACAAATGCCGGACCCACTATGCAGGCCCCGGCGCCGATGAAAGTCAATCCGTCAGCCGAAGACCTGAGTACCGCTATCGCCAGGGTTGCCAAGGAAGCACTTCCGGCGGTGGTCCATATTGAGGTCACCCAAAGTCAGGAAGTCAACAATCCGTTTCTGCCCTTTGAGAACGACCCGTTCTTTCATTATTTCTTCAACGCTCCCAATCAACGGATGCCTCGCAAATTCAAACGAGAACTCAAAGGCCTGGGAAGCGGTATGATCATGGATGCCAAGGGATATATTTTGACCAATAACCATGTCGTCGCCGGTGCCAACAAAATTCAGGTGTTTCTGGCGGACGGACGTGAATATCCGGGCAAAGTCGTCGGCACCGATCCAAAGACAGATCTTGCCGTCGTCCGTATAAAGACCGACGAAAAGCTTCCCCATGTCACTTTCGGGGATTCGGATAAATTGAAAGTCGGCAACTGGGTGGTGGCCATCGGCGCCCCCCGGGGTCTGGATCAGACCGTCACACAGGGCATCATCAGCGCCAAGCATCGTCGGGGTATTTTGAACCCAAGCAGTTACCAGGACTATTTGCAGACCGATGCCGCCATCAATCCGGGGAACAGCGGAGGCCCCTTGCTGAATCTGCAAGGACAGGTCATTGGCGTCAATTCCGCTATTATATCCGAATCCGGTGGATTCGAAGGCATCGGCTTCGCGATCCCGAGCAAAATCGCCGTTCACATCGCCGATGAGCTCATCAAGAACGGCAAGGTGGTACGCGGTTGGCTGGGCGTCAGTATCCGGGACGTCACACCGGCGATGCAGCAGTCCATGAAGCTTAATGTTTCCCAGGGCGCCCTTGTCGTTGAAGTGGTTAAAGGAAGCCCGGCCGATAAAGCGGGTTTTCAAAAAAACGATATCATAACGGGGTATCAGGGAAACAAGATCCGGAATGCATCGGACCTGCAAAATCTGGTGGCAAATACTTCCATCGGGAAGGAAGTCGCCATGACCGTTATGCGAAATGGGAAATCACAGACCCTTAAGGTTAAAATCGGTAATCTTCAAAACGCCGTTAAAATAATGGCGGCCTCCGTGAACAAGCGGATGGGTGTGGTGGTAAGACCCGTAACTGAAAAAGAGGCTCAGAAATACGGCATGCATGAACCTAAGGGGGTGGCCATAAAATTGCTCCAGCCGGACGGGATACTGGCGAAAGCCGGTTTTGAAGTCAATGATATTATCCTCTCCATTGACGGCCAACCCGTGAGCGGCGTGCAAGGTTTTGTCAATGTCGTTCAATCGCTGAAACCCCACCAGTGGGCTCAATTTTTGGTCCTGGATCACCGAACCGGTCAAACCGGTTACATCCGGGTAATGGTCGAATAAGATGCAGATTGATAATCCGTGCGTGCATGACGGCACAAAACTTCCGTCATGCACCACGGGCTTTCACGGCACTGCGCCATGGCACTTAAAGATTACAGAGAGGCCGATATGGAAGATCGAAAAAAATTTTCACTGGGCTACTACATCTTCATTTTTTCATTGATTCTGTTTCTGGAAACGATCTTTTTTTCCGGAACGGCCGTCAAGGAAATTTCTTACAGCAAGTTTCGGGATTTGATCCGGACGAACAAGATCCAAAGCGTGATCATCGAACCGGATCGAATCTACGGCTTGGAGAAAAGCACTCATTCAGCCGGCAAATCCAAATCAGACCCTGCCGACTCCCGGGAACAATCCAGTTTCACACCGCATCAAAAACATACGCCCTGGTATCTGGACTTCGGCAAATTGACCGGTAAACATCAACAGAAACTTGACCGCCAATTCACGGTGGTACCCCTGAAAGATCCGCAGCTTCTACCGGATCTTCAGCATCACGGCATCAATTACCGCGGCAAGATCGAATCCCATTGGCTCTCCCATTTTATTTCAAACTGGATTATTCCCTTGGGGCTCTTTTTTCTTCTCTGGAGCTTTATTGTTCGGAAAATGGGCAAAGGCAGCAATTTTTTGAGCCTGGGTAAAAGCAAGGCCAAAATCTATGAGGTTGAGTCATCTCAGAAAGTTTCCTTCGAGGACGTGGCCGGTGTTGACGAAGCGGTGGAAGAGGTCAAAGAGGTCGTTTCCTTTCTGAAGGAACCGAACCGTTATACCCGGCTGGGTGCCAAGCTTCCCAAGGGGATCCTGCTGGTGGGCCCCCCGGGCACGGGCAAGACGCTCTTGGCCCGGGCAGTCGCCGGTGAAGCGGGTGTACCCTTTTTCAGTCTGAGCGGATCGGATTTTGTCGAAATGTTCGTCGGTTTAGGGGCGGCCCGTGTCCGGGATCTGTTCAAAGATGCGAAAACCAAAGCACCCTGCATCATCTTCATCGATGAACTGGATGCCGTGGGAAAAAACCGATCCCAGGGTGTTTACACGGGCAGCAACGATGAACGAGAAAACACGTTGAATCAATTGCTCACGGAAATGGACGGTTTCGATCCCCAAGTGGGCATCATCATTATGGGGGCCACAAACCGACCCGAAGTTCTCGACCCGGCACTGTTGCGGCCCGGCCGGTTCGATCGCCAGATCCTCGTAGACCGGCCGGATCTCACCGGACGCAAAGAAATATTCAAGGTGCACACCCGCGATCTCAGTTTAAATGAAGATGTAAATTTTCACACACTGGCCGCCGAAACACCGGGATTTGCCGGCGCTGAGATTGCCAATGTCTGCAACGAGGCTGCTCTGCTGGCTTCCCGTGAAGGGAGCAACACGGTTTCGGTTTCCCATCACAACTTTCAGGATGCCATCGAACGGGTTATTGCCGGCCTGGAAAAGAAAAACAGACTGATCAATTCCCATGAGCGGGAGGTGGTTGCCTATCATGAATCCGGACATGCCATCGTCGGGCACTTGACGCCCGGCGCCGATCCCGTACAGAAAGTTTCCATTATCCCCCGCGGCATCGGTGCTTTGGGATACACGCTGCAAACCCCTTTGGAAGACCGTTTTCTGATGTCGCGGTCCGAATTGCTCGGTAAAATCAAGGGACTGCTGGCCGGCCGGGCAGCAGAAGAACTGGTGTTCGGTGAAGTCTCTACAGGTGCTTCCAATGATCTTGAGAAAGTGTCTGATATCGTAAAAAATATGCTCACTGTGTACGGTATGAGCCGTCATGCACCCAATCTGTCCCTCGTGGAAAAAAATCCGAATCCTTTTCTCGGACAAGGTCCGATGCTGCAACATCGTTCGGAAAAACTTGAAGAGATTATTGATGAGGAAACACAGGAGATCATCAAATCATGTTACAAAGATGCCAAAGAAATTCTATTAAAAGAAAATGATAAACTCGTACACATGGCACATATCCTATTGGAAAAGGAAAAAATCGATGAAAAGGATATTCTCGAGATCCTGGGTCCCCGGGCACCGGAGAAAGAGGCAAAGGGATAGATCCCCGATGTGTCGGCTTGCCGACCGTCTGATGCAAGCTTGAATTTCAGAATAGATTTTCGATCATAGACAATTTGGTTTTGTAGTGTTAAAAATAAAAACCGGATCTATTGGTATATGCCTCAACATTTTTTAATGTGACCGTCTCTATTGAGAAGCCATCTCAATAGGATATAACATTACCGAATAAAAAAGGAGGGCTGACCGATGCCGGTTATTTTTATTTCAAGAGGAACCATGTCCGGCGTTCGCTTGCTGGTGGAATGTCTCCACAGCGAAACTGGAATTCGCTGCATTTCTCACGAAGATTTGGTGAAAGACGTCAATAAGCATGGAGAGATCGCTGCACGGGTTCTCGAAAAACTTGCCGTAGCGGCTTCGGCTTACGATCAATTCAGCGAGCTTAGATGGCCTTATATGGTCCTTATGCGAAAGGCTATGCTGGAGGAGATCCGCAATGACAATGTCGTATATCACGGTTATTCAAGTCACCTGCTTTTACCGTCCCTGCGCCATTTAGTAAGGATTCGTATCGAGGCGCCACTGGAAATGCGCTTAACCATGACCATGCAGCGGTTGGCATTGGAGGAGGAAAAGGCCCGTGAGTACATCGCCGACGTGGACAGCCAGCGTGTCAAGTGGGCAAGATTCATGTATGCGCAAGACATTCGCGATACCATGCTTTACGATCTTATCGTGAATCTGGGTCATGTATCCCTGAAAGCGGCCTGCGGTATTTTCGAATGCATCATGGCAGAGGAGGACTTTCAGGCCTCTAAAGAATCCCGAGCCGAGGTGGAGCGGCTCTACCTTGCAACGGAAATCGAAGAATCACTGGTCACCGATCCCCGTACGGCAACCTTGGAAATACGAGCCGATGTTCAAAGCGACGGTATCTGTCTCGTCGGACCCTACATAGAGGACTCCGAGCTGACGACGATTATGGAGATTGTTCAAACGGTGTCCGCCACCCAGGATATTCGATACAGCCCGGGATATGCATCCAAATTCGAAGATAACCGCCAGTTCCGAGCCTGGAAACATGAATACGGATTGGATACGGACAAGAATTCTAAATCCGCTTCCTCAACGCATCAGGAGGTAAAACGCAATGGTTGACGACAAATATTACGAAGAGATCGCATCGACTTTAACATCTATTCACGCGCTGCTGGTTCAGACGGTGGATATTGAACAAGCAGGCACGGAAATCAACCGTTCCATCCATGATCTGGAAAAACAGCAAATGGAGTCCGCCTCGAATTTGCTGGAACATGCCGCTGTCACGAATACCCTCGCCACCCATCGGACCGACATGGCGAAAGAGCGGACCGCCCTCGTGCGTGAGCAAACGCGTCTCTCCACCAAATCCACAGAACTCTCCGATATTCGTACCCAGATGGCTCACGAACGCACCGCTCTTGCCGGTCAGCAGACGAATCTTTCCGTATTGCGTACGGACTTTTCACGATCCAGGACCGGCCTTGCCGAACAGCGCAATAGAATGGCCGCAACCCGCACACAGTTTTCAGAAAAACGCACGGCATTTGCCGGCACCCGAACGGTCTTTTCAAACATGCGCACTGCGCTGGCTCAAGGGAGGACCTACCTGGCTCTTATTCGTACCGGACTGGCATTTTTGACCCTAAGCATTGCATTCTTCCGTATATTCGGACTCTCATGGTGGTCAATTTTTGATGGTATTCTGGCGGTGTTGAGTTTGGCGATGACCGGAACAGGACTTGTGGGGTACAAACGCGCGAATCACAAGGTAAATGTTCTGCTGTTAAAGGTCCCGGAAGAAGAGGCGGCGGCAACTTAGTAGTAGTAGATGCCGTCTCAAAATAAAGATTTTGGTTCAAAATCAAGGCGGAGTCGAGTTTTAATCCGCAGGCATACTCAAGGTTGATCGCTGAAACGTACTTTTTGTTGCGTCTGTTTCATAAACGATCCTCTACCAATCCACTATATCGTACGGCATTTCGGATCATCGAAGATCACGTTAATGCCGTACGTTGCCATATTTTAATAGACCGAACGCATCCACCCTGTGTTTTTATTCACAAGGATCTTGTCTACCAAAGAACCATTCTTTTTGGTGACGATTTCAGCTTCGAAGGCGTATCCTTCATCTTTTATTTTTCCCAGCTTCAGGTTCGGATTCCGAGTGGCGTTCAAATAGTTTTTCACAATCACCTTTGCGTCTTTTTCGGTTAACCGTCGATGCGGGTACCTGTATTGCGGATAGTAGCCGTAGCCAGGCCCCATCATACCGTAGCCCATGCCGTATCCCATCATACCGGGCCCCATACCGTAGTATCCCATCATACCCGAGCCCATACCATACCCGCCCCGGTAGGGGCCGCCATAGGGACAATACCATCCGCCTTGCGGCGGTGGCCCGTAACCGCTTCCCGGCGGCTGCGCATAGGCAAAGCCCAGCATCAAAAATACGGACAAAAGTACAACCGGTGTGATGACCATGTAACGTTTCATTTCGCCTCTCCTTTGCTTTTTTTGGCAACACTTACATCCTCCTTTGCCAGCAGAATGGGAGCGGGTAAATCGCGTAAAATGGCATCATTCGTTCGGCCGAAAAGGAAGTGCTCCAGGCGCCCTTGATGATGGGCCAGCATGATAATCAGATCGATCTCTTCCTCTTTGACCACCTTTTGAATCTCTTCTACCGGCGGACCGTCTTTAACCGATACCGCAACCGGAAGTCCTTTGTCTTTTTCGGCCTTTACCATATTATTCAAAACCTCGCGGGTAGCTGTGATCATTGCTTCATATTCTTCGTGAAAGCTGTAGACCGGCAAGTTCCAGCCATCCAGGTTGAACGGGTCATGAATCACGTGCAAAAGATGAAGTTTTGCGCCATATTGATGTGCCAGCGAGATGCCGACCTTTACTGCCGCGCGGCAGTGTAGCGTCGATCTGCTGACAACGAGAATATTTTTTAATGTTTTCATTGTTTGCCTCCTTTGACGGTATAAATCACCTGAATCTCCTTATGAAAGATAACTGTTCCACTCTCATCCAAATTCAACAATCCGTCAATCACCCCTTCAAGACTTCGATGATGTTTTCAAATTCACGGGTCTTGTTGAAAAAGTGATCGGCGCCAGCTCGAATACTCTGCTGACGATATTGTGGATAATCATAATTGGTCATAATAACGACCGTTATATCAGGCTGCAATTCCTTGATTTCGCCAAGCAACTGGATACCGTTTTTACCGGGGAGCCGGATGTCCAAAAGAACGGCATCGGGTTTGAGAACGCGAATATCGTCGAGTGCTTCCCCGGCATCGCCAGCTTGTCCGATAACTTGGACACTGTCAACGTCAGACAGCAGCTCGCACAATGTTTTCCGCAGTTTGACGGAATCATCGACGATGTAGATTCTTTTCATGCAGACCTTCCTTTCTATTTTTATCTTATAATAATCCATACCGAGCAATATAGAAATCGGACATCGTCTGATCTTGTTGTAGGCGTTTAGCGCAATCGGATGTCGGCGATTTTCCGACAAATCCTGTCAAACGAAGCTGATCCGGAAGGTTGTCCTTAATTCCGATTAATTTTATAGTACTGTCGAATATCTTTCTCCTTTAATTCCCTCTAAAACGTGCCATGATGGTGGCGCGCATGGGGCGTGATGGTTTCTTGAACCCTTTTAAGAAATCCCTCATGACGCTTGCTTTCCATGGCAAAATGGCGATAAACAGTGATTTTAGCCCAGTCCGTAAAAAAAGCCCCGATAATGGCATATCCCCAGACGATGCCGATGTCCTTCCAACTTATAGGCGTAATGAGGCCAAAACCATACGCCGCCATCAGCGTCCCGAGCAGTTTGGTCGCAACTGCCGACCAGATCATAACTGGCGCCGGAAAGGGTTTTTTCAGAAAAAAACCCTTGTTTCGCGCAACAAATAATGTCATATGCCCGGCCACCGTCAAGGTGAGAAATATATAGGTTTGTATCTGGGGCACACTCAAGTGCAGCCAGTCGATGGCCAGGTACAACATCAGAAAACTGCCTGTGACCCCTGTCAATCCCATGACGGTGGAAACCACGATAACCTGATGCATATTCCAGCGCACCGGTTTTGGGTTGAGATATGTCTTGTCGTACGCAATGGTCATAATCGGAACATCATTGAGAAAGGCCAGTAAAATAATCATAATTGCGGTGATGGGATAAAAATTGAAAACCAACATCGCCAATACCACAAAAACCATGATCCGAATGGTTTCCGTAATACGATATATTGCATATGAGTTCATTCGCTCGAAAATCCGGCGGGCTTCTTCGACCGCATTAATAATCACCGACAGGCCCGGTGCCGTAAGGACCAAACTCGCTGCCGCCCGGGCGGCATCGGTGGCGCCGCTGACCGCTATACCCACATCCGCTTGTTTCAGAGCCGGTGCATCATTTACACCGTCACCGGTCATCCCCACGATGTGGCCGCGTGCCTGCAGGGCTTTGACAATACCGAATTTATGCTCGGGAAACACCTGGGCAAACCCGTCCGCCTGCTCGACCTGATCCGCGACATCAGGGGCCATTTGTCCTTCTTTTTGATTGGCGGCAAGCAGCCTGTCCGCCGGTTCGATATTCTTCCCGAGGCCAAGCTGCCCGGAGATTTCCCGGCCGATGGCAAGATTGTCTCCGGTAACCATTTTGACCTGAACACCATGCGCTTTGGCCTGCTTAATGGTCTCGGCCGAATCCTCCCGGGGGGGATCAAACAGTGGTAGAATACCTAAAAATTGCCAGGATCCATTTTCTTCGGATCGTGCCACACCCAAGGTCCGATATCCTTTGGCGGCAAATTCATCTACCGCAGTTTCCGCTTTTCTTTTCGTGTCATCACCGGCGTCACTCATTTCGAGAATCACTTGAGGCGCCCCTTTGGTGACTTTGAAGCGCCTGCCTTGAGCATCCTTAACCGTTCCCTCCGTCCGTTTGTGGATGGGATCGAAAGGCAAAAATTTAAGTTGATCATACGTTCGCAGGGCTTCCGGATCTTGAACCCCATCGATGACCGCCAGATCGATAGCGTCCTGATTTTCCGGCTTTGAAGCAAGGGCGGCGGCCAAAATCAGCTCCTGATTGTTTCGCGCGCCGAATATCAAAGGCTCTCCCAATGTGAGCCGATTCTGTGTTAGGGTCCCGGTTTTATCAGAACATAAAATATCCATACCCGCCATTTCTTCAATGGATTCCAGCCTGGATACTATGGTTTTAAACTTAGACAGTGCCAGTGCACCGACAGTCATGGTCACTGAGAGCACCGCCGGCATGGCCACCGGGATGGAAGCCACGGTAAGAATGAGGGCAAACTGAACCAGTTCAAGAAATGGTGTTCCGCGAAACAGCTGTACCAGGACCAGAATGACTGCCAGACCGAGGCTGATATAAATCAGATAATCCCCAATTTGGAGTACGGCTTTTTGAAAATGAGAGACGGCTTTTGCACCGACAACGAGTTTGGCGGTCTTCCCGAAAAAAGTATTGCTGCCTGTGGCGGTGACAAGACCGACCATTTCGCCTTGTTTTCCGATCGAACCGGAATACGCAAGGTCGCCTTGTTTTTTGTTCACCGGCAATGATTCGCCGGTGAGCGCGGACTGATCCACGCTGAAATAGTCGCCTTCGAAGAGTTTGGTATCAGCGGGAATGATTTCTCCCAGACGCAAACGGATGATGTCGCCGGGAACCAGTTCCTTGGCCGGCACTTCCTGCCATTTTCCATCTCGCAGTGCGTGGCTCTTCAACGCCAGCTTCTTTTTAAGTGCATCCACGGCATTACCTGCCTGATATTCCTGCCAGAACCCCACAATGGCATTAAAAATCAAAAGCGCGATGATGATGTAAAAATCCGCCCAATGCCGGACCACCAAAGAAAGAATAGCCGCGACCTCAATCATCCAGGGAATCGGGCCCCAAAAATACCCCAAAAATTTGCGTAACAGGCTGACCTTTTTTTCCTCGATCTCGTTGAAGCCGTATTGATTAAGTCGATTTTCCGCTTCTGACGAGGAAAGGCCGCCCTTATCGGATTCGAGTTTTTTAAACAATTCCTGAATCGGGCTTTTTTCCGATTCCGCGCCGCTTATAACTACAGGTTCCATAAAATGATCCTCCTTTGAGTCTATCATGACCTATGCATTTTCTCGTTAAATCAATATAAGCAGCAGGAAAAATTTCGAAAATCAGTGATCGTCTGAAAATATTGTAGGAAATCCGGAAAACACCATGTCGGTTATCGTCTGACATAAATTGATGCTGTGACAAGAATTACAGGTGATGGACCAGGTTTAGGTGATCTCCAGAAATGATTTACTTGGCTGAGAGGATATCGAATGATTGAAATTCCACACAATGCGAAGAGGTTGAGGTGGACAAGAATATAACTGCGTATTTCGCAGATTAATCGATGAGATGATTTTGGAATGCATAACGGGTAAGCTCTGCGTTGGTCTTCATATTCATTTTTTCCAAAATGCGTGCGCGATACGTACTGATTGTTTTGACGCTCAAGTTAAGTTCTTCGGCGATTTCCGTAACCGTTTTTCCCGAAGAGATCATGTACAGCACCTGATACTCTCGATCCGACAACGTCTCATGAAGCATCTTCTCGGAATCCGCATCCAGGGCAAAAGCGATCTTTTCAGCGAGATGGGTACTGATATATTTGCCGCCGCGATGAACTTTTCGGATGGCTGCAATCAATTCGGAGGAAGCGCTTTCTTTGGTCAAATACCCGGACGCACCGGCCCGAAGAATTCGCAAAGCATACTGGGCTTCAGGATGGACCGTCAAAATAATTACCGGGATTTTGGGCTTTTCGATCTTCAGTTGTTTTAATACGTCCAGGCCGTCCATCCCCGGCATTTTCAGATCCAGTAAAATGACATCGAAATCATTTTCACGGACTTTGGCCAAAAGTTCGGTTCCGGTGCCGGCTTCATCAGAAACCACAAAATAGGGAGAGTCGGCAATAATTTGCTTCAACCCCTCGCGGACGATGGGATGGTCGTCGGCAATAATCAGCTTGATCATTCTGTCCCTCCTTTTCCGGAAATGGGAACGCGGACAATAACGCGCGTTCCCTTGTTGGGATGACCGATAAAATCAACTTTCCCGTTTAAGGGATAAAGGCGCTCCCGTATGCCCAGCAGTCCGAAGGATTGGGAATCACCGATTTCAGTCTCGGTAATTCCACGGCCGTTGTCCGCGACTTCCAATGTCAGCGTATCCTTGCTCATTTCCAACCGGACGTCAACTTTGGTTGCGCCGGAATGGCGCATAATGTTGGTCAGAGCTTCTTGAAATATACGAAAAATCGCAGTCGACTGCTCTTTGGTCAAGTCGAGGTCGGAGACGCTGGAATAAACATAGCATCGCACACCGGTTCGCTTTTGAAATTCTTCGGCCTGCCATTCGATGGCGGATTCAAGACCGAAATCATCCAATATGACCGGTCGAAGTTCCGATGATACGATGTGGAGCGTTTGCAGCGACGTGTCGATGACCTTGAACATGGCATCAATTTTATTCTGAACCTCCGGTTGATCCTGAATCATGTGCTTTTTCAGCCATGACAAATCCATTTTTAAGATCGTCAGCGATTGACCGAAATCGTCATGAATCTCTCGAGCGATTCGTGTCCTTTCCTGCTCGCGGACATCTTGCAGATAGGATGCAAGATCCCGGAGCTGTTCTCTGGATCGTTCGAGCGCTTCTTTGGCCTCATATTCCCGGACTTCGCGCAGTTCCAGAGCAGCCGCCATGTCATTAAAGACACGGGCCAAATGGCTGATCTCGTCACCGCCGCGAATGGGTCCGATGCGGGCGGCAAGATCACCCTCAGCAAGCATTCGACTGGCTTTTATGATCATATTGACGCGTCTGAGAACCAGCGCGTCACCGGCCCACCATATAATAAGCACCGCCAATATTGCGATACATCCGAGCAAAATGATATTGCGGAAAAAAAACCGTTGGGAGGTCGCAAACGCGATTTTCTGAGGAATTTCCAGTGATATGTAGTGGCGGCGGATTTTCAGAGAGCTGGGCGACGGCGCAAAGGCATAAATACGGGAAACACCGTCTTCCCCGGTGGTTTTTTTCACACCTGTTTTGTGTTTTAAGATCCACGCCAGCAGTGATCGATCGAAGTGTTCCTGTTCAATCCATTTTTGCAAATGCGGTTTGTACGTAAAAATATCCCCGTCGTCATCGATTCGGATCAGTGTGGAACCTTGCGGCAATTGTTCAAAGAACTTATAGATCGATCGATTGATCCAGTTCAGGGCTATCGCCGCAAAAACAGCAGCCTTCACCTGCCGGTGTTTATCCAGAACCGGCAACGCAAAATACAGTATGGGTTCCTGGGTGATCCGGTCGACCTTGTAGTCACCCATGGTAAAATTCTTCTCCTTCACACACCGGACAAACCATACCGGTTTTTCAGCTCCTTTGAAGGGAGGGACACCGCGGGCACTGCTTAAAAGCTGCCCCTGGGGCGTTAAAACCCCTAAATCCACATACCCCTGGGATTGTTTAAGAAGATCAGCAAAGAAGCGCCTTGTTCTGTCGGATCGGGCTTCGTTTTGCAAAAGAAATTCTGATGCGACAATCAACAGATGGCGGGTTGCCTCCAGTTGTCGGTGTTCCTCATTGGCCGCGGAATGCGCAATCAGTATTGCATTATTTAAAATCACATTCGTTTCGATGCTTTTTTGCTCCTCAGCGCTATAAAACAACAGGACGCACACCGGTATGAATGCGGCCAAAACCAGCAAATATAGTCTTGTTCTAAGGCTTACCGCCGAAAATATCTTCATGGATGTTCACCACTTCGATTCCTGCAAAACAATATATTAATATCTGAATTTTTCACATACTCGTATCAAACAGTTACACATTTTAAAATAATTATTTTCCGGTCTTCGATAGAAGGTTTTAACAAACATTTTTCTGAAATGATTGGAGAGCGATCCGATAATCTATCCCACGATATATGTTCCGGTGCCGACGGCGATTAAAATTTCCTGATCGTTGTACAGCGCCATTCGGGTGACACTAACCCGCCTGCCGGCCCGCATGATGGCGCCCGTCGAAACAAAATAATTTCCTTTACCCGGTCTCAGAAAGTCGACGCGAAGATCGATGGTGCCGATTTTCGTCAAACTTTTACCGATCTCTTCGGCCGTACGTCCGGCCATTTTCTGAAGGACACCCAAAGAAGCGGTTAGTCCGCCAGTGGTATCCAAAACCGAAGAAATCACACCGCCGTGAAGAATCCCCTGAACGAAATTTCCGATAAACGCGTCTTTCATCTCGAACTTAATACGCACATCGTCTAACTCTAACGATTCAATCTTAAGACCCAAAACCTTGTTAAAGGGAATTTTGTCTTCATACAACTTGCGCAGCATTTGCATGCGATCATCACGATCCGTTGTTTTGTCGGGCATAATAAAATTCCTCTTTTTCTTTTTGCACGGTAAAGCGCAGATAAGACATCTCGGCATAAAAGACAGGAACACTGTGTCCATTTATGAATGGACACTTAATAAAACCCTAACTGAGCGAAAGTCAAGGCTTGCCCGCCTCTGGCTGTGATGCCCCAGATCCAAGGCGTCCGAGGGTGAAGCTGTAGGTCATCTACCGCGAATCCTCGGCAACGAAGGAGATGGGGTATCATCGGCTTTCCAGTCGGGTAAACAAAACCGATTTAAAACTGCAAAATTCATATCTTAATGTTAGTTGAGATATTAAAAACTGTTCAAATTATCAAATTTTTGAATTATATTAGCATATTATAATCCCTATCGGTTTTGTTTACGCTCAGATAGGGTAAAATATCTGTGAATAAGGCCGCTCGGAAAAATAAGCCGCTCTGTCTCTGATTCGCTGCCAAATGCCCGACAGGTCGGCGATGATTGCCTCTTCCGGACATTTCCTCATACAATTAAAACAAAAAACACACCCATCGTCGAATTCCGGGTACGGCGTAAACCTAACGGCATCCGTTGGGCAGACTTCCGAACATACCCGGCATTGATTGCAAAGCCCGGTATCAATTTTTCGTTCCGGCAAATGCGCTTTGGCGGTTTGAAGGCCGGTTTTTTCCATTTCTTCATGATCCGCCTTTGTCTGATACGCCAATTCGGAAAGGTTTATACCCTTGGGATTTACTTCGTGAAGTTTTCGGTGAACATGATTTGCAAGCGCCTCAATCATATGGTCGTCGCCGGTATCCGGATGCCCCTTCCCCAATGGATTTTCAAGCGTCCACATCAAGGAATGGACGGCCAGGATCTTGGCGGCGCCGAGAAGCGCGGCCTTTTTGTGGATTAATTCTTTACCCATTTCATATAGGGAAATACCGCTGCAAGCCCCGCCCCAGGTCACAAAAGGAACGGCGAACATGCCGGGATTCTCTTTGATCCCGGCAATGCATTCCATCACCTGCGGAACTGCATGGGAAGCATATACCGGAGAACCGATAAACAGACAACTTTTACCTTCCGCGTTTTCCATCCGCCGCGAAATTGTCACGGCAATATCACCGTGAGATTCGGCAAGGTCAAACACAGATACCTCGGCATCCAGCGTCTGGAACTGTTTTTCGATAACCTTTGCGACATGCCGGGTAGACCCGGCCGGCGAAAAATACGCAATGAAAACGTTTTCTTTTTTCAAAATTATTTTTCCATCCTTTCTTCATCCATTTCAATGTCTTCTAAAATTTTGAAAACATATCTGGCCGGCCAATCCGCAACGGACCCGCACAAGGCGACTGAAACGGCAACCGCTTCCAATATTTCCTGACGACTTGCACCTAAGCCAACAGCACTGCTGACATGATATTCAATTCAGCCGTAGCAGGCGTTGGATATACTGATTCCAAGAGCAATGAGCTCTTTGTATTTTCGTGCAAGCTCGCCGCTTTCGAGGGCTTGCATTTCAATTCTATCCATATCCTGAAATGTTTTGATGCCGCTTTGCTGCATTTGCAAATAATACTTTTGCCTCAATTTTCTGATTTCATCCGTGTCGATAAACATTTTCCCTCCGTTTTTCATCATCAGGTTAGGGGTTAGATAGAATTGATGCTTTCGCATCAGTCGGTCCGGAAAACAACACCGGGTATTTGCTTTGTATTATCAAGGTTGCGGTTAATTCCGTCAAATGTTTTTCTTCTTTAATTGTTGACGTTTTTTTAAAGGCCACTCGTTGATGGCGGGTCAAGCCCCATATAAACGCTTTACTAAATTTTTGGAGAAAATTACTTGACAAGCTATCATACGAAGAGCATGCTTATATAAACTTACTTGTTTAAGTTTCGCACCCTTAGATAGCTAAAAAGCCTCCTCGTCCGCCCACGGTTGGTTTTAGATACCGCGGGGTGGATGATCCCGCAGGCAAAAGGCCCGCCCAATGGCGGGACTAAGATAAGATGTTTCTCTGGTGCATTATCGTACGGCGCCAAAATTCACCCTGACGCCTTTTTTAAAATTAATTTAAATCTGTGATGGTTACTTTTTCTTGGCGCCTTTTCTCGGGCTCAAGAAGCTTCTTTCAAAATTCACCATCGTTTTTGCGGATTTTACGTTGATCCCGCGATCCGGCGCGAGAGATCTGCTAAATTTATTGGCTGTTTCCGCCATACAACCGACGGACAAGGATGGAAAGTGAGGGTGCAAAAATTGTGAGTTTTCTGAAAATAGTAAATTTTTATCTGTAATCAACATCATTTAAGGAGCTTTTGGTATGAGCGATGACACAGCCTATCGGGATTTTCTAAATGAAAAATTTGATGTCGGGCAACTGTTCGATAAGCCGGAGCCTTTAGCGGGCGTAAGGGTCTTGGAGGTCTGCTATGTGGTCCTCGGTCCTGCAGCATGCGATTATCTGGCGGAATTCGGCGCCGAGGTGATCAAGTTCGAGGGGCAAAAAGGAGACCAGATGCGATTTGTAACGCCCTATGCCTATTTTTGGCAAAACATGTCTCCCGGCCTCGAAATCGAAAATCATAATAAATACTGGGTGGGCATGCACCTGGGCCACCCCCAGGGAAAGGAGCTATTCCTTGAACTGGTGAAAAAATCCGATGTGGTGGTGGACAACCTCACCCCGGGCCGAATGGCGGAGTGGGGCTTGAGCTACCGGGAACTGAGCCGGATCAACCCGGGTATCATCCAGTTGCATGTTTCCGGATATGGAAGCTGGGGGCCCTGGACCGGAAGAACTTCTTACGATGCCGTGGCGCAGAGCATGGGCGCCCTGTCGCCCATTACCGGGTTCGAGGACCGGGGGCCGATCAAATCAGGCGTATGGATTGCCGACTGGATCACCGGTCTGATGTGCGCCGTGGCCGTTATGGCGGCCTTGAACTACCGGGAGAGAACGGGTGAAGGCCAGTTCATCGACTATATGCAGGTAGAAAACGTCATCCGGTGGCTTGATTGGACATGGCTTTACACCTTCAAAACCGGTGAAGACCGGAAACGATCCGGCAACCGCGACCTTGCCGTCTGTCCCTCCGACCTGTTCGAATGCAGCGACGGTTGGGTGGCTGTGGCGGCTTTCAGCGAGGAGGAATTCCGCGGTTTGTGCGGCGTCATGGATCGATTGGACCTTTATGAGAAATATGCCGATCCATTGGAACGACTGAAGGATGAAAATGCCCGCAAAATTCTCGAGGCAATCTCGCAGTGGACCGCCTCGAAAAAGGTGGCAGAGATCGAAGCGTATGGCAACCGAAACGGTTTCGCCGCTTCCCGGGTTTTGACCGCCGCCGATGCTTATAACAGCGAGCACTGCCGGCAAAGAGGCGCCATCCAGGAATACGAAGACCCCGTCTATGGCACGATGAGGCAGGAATGCTATCCGCCACGCATGAGCGAAACACCCAGCCGGGTGAAATGGAGCAGTCGTCCGGTAGGATTCGACAACCGTTATGTTTTTCAAAAAATTTTGGGTCTGTCCCTGGAAAAGATCAAACAGCTGGAGTTCGAAAAAGTTATCTTCCAGTGGAATCCGGATGTCCCTTCCCAGTGTCCGCCGCCGGATTGGGACGGCAAAAGCGGTCTGAAGCTGCCCTAGCGGTAATTTGCAGAAGGGGTTTCAAAACCTTCAATCGGGTTCAAGGTCAAGGCGGACTGAGGCGGCCATCCGCAGGAATATCGAAAATAATTCGAGGATTTAACGTCTCAGTCCAACACAGAGATTGAGTCCGAGGGGAGGTTTTGAAACCACTTCTAATAGATTTTCCGGGAGGAATAATATGGAAGACGAAAAAATTGTTGGTTTGGCAATAAATCAGGAATTCGCCCGATGGGCGCACCGGGAAACTTACCCCCCGGACACTTACAAAAAAAAGGAAGCCCTAGACGACACCTTGGTGCTCGACGTCAGCCACGGCAGTTTTGCCGGTCTTTTTGCTTCCTCGATTCTCTCCGAGATGGGCGCCGAAGTAATTCGCATTGAGCCCCCCTGCGGAGATTTGGCCAGGAAGATGTCCCCTTACGGTATGATGATTAAGGATTCCGGTCTGGCCTACCTGGTCGAGGCCAGAAATAAATTTCACGTCACCCTGGACCTCACCAGAGAAGAAGGCCGCGAGATTTTTTCCAGATTCTCGGCCAAGGCCGCGATAATTATCGAGACGTTCAAACCGGGCTACCTGGATGGGCTGGGAATCGGTTACCGGCAACTCAGCGCAAAAAATCCGGGCTTGATCTATTGTGCAATCCATAGCTACGGCCAATTCGGGAAAGACGCCATCAGCAGCGCCAATCAACCGGACTATGACATCGTCGATCAAGCCAGGGGCGTCATCATGTCCATTACCGGAGAACCGGATCTCGATCCGAAAATCGCGCCCGAGTATAAACGTCCGTTGAAACATGGCAACTGGATGGGATGGTATGCCGGTGGTGCCTGGGCCGCCTTTAGTCTGCTCACGGCGATGTTTCACCGGAGAAAGACCGGTAAAGGTCAATTTATCGATTGCGCCCCCCCGGAAGGGCTCATGTCCATTGCCAACTATGCCATCCAGTACTTCCATATGTCCGGTGAGCAAATGCCGAGAGCCGGGAACTACGACTATGCCGTTTTTCCCTACACATACGTCAAGTGCAAAGATGGCTACACCTTCATCTCCGGATTTACCGATCCCAACTGGGCGGCACTTTGTGAAATCATAAACCGTCCGGATCTGCAGCAACAATTTCCAACCATCGCAGAACGTCTCACGCCTGAAAATCAACCTAAGATTCAACATGAAATTGAAACGTTTACCGAGAAATACACGGCAGATGAAATTCAGAATATGGTTTACCAGTACAGCAAACGTGAAGATAAGAAAGGTACGGTGGTTACCGGACGTCTGGAAAACCCCCGGGATGTTTTACAAAGGGAACACTGGCAGGAGAGGAAGACCTTCATCAAATGGAAAGACCCGTATTACGGTGAACTGTTAATCCAAAATTCCTCGTTCAAAGCCATGACCAAAACACCGGGCCGCGTGAAGTGGATCTGCCGACCCATCGGTGCAGACAACGAGTTCATCTATCAAAAATATCTGGGAATGGGCCGCAGCCGGCTCGAGGAACTGAAAAAACATGGCGTGATGTGATTCGGGCGCGATTTGTCAGACACGCCTGCGCTTCACAGGCCGGCAAATGCCCTGCCGGGCACGGATGTGCGCGGTCCGGGCATGCGACTTCAGTTCGATTTTAACCAATGAAAGGAAAAGAATTATGGAACTTGTAGACTTTTTTTCAGAAATGATGAAAGTGAACGCCATGGAGGACACGGAGGCCAAGGAATCGGCATCCAGAGAACTTTTCGACAAACTGAATCATCTCGATTTTCCCGATCATTTCAACTGGGTACAAGAAGTTTTCGAAGGCATTCACGTCAAACAAAGGGGCGATCAGACAGGACTCTTCTGGATCCATCTGGAGACGGATGAGAAACGACAATTTACCTACAAAGAACTGGCGGAAAATGCCAATAAGTTTTTGAATTTCCTCCGGAAGCATAACGTGGAGAAAGGCGACGGCGTCTACATGATGGTCCCCTCGGTCCCGGAGACATGGCTGGCGAATATTGCGACCATCAAGGGAGGCCTGGTTTCCGTGCCGACCGCCACAACCATGACGGTAAGAGAACTGGAGTATCGGTTCAAAACATATCCGCCCCATGCGATTCTTTCGGATGAAGATTCCGCCGGGATGATCGACGAAGCCCTGCAAAATGTGTCAGCCAAACCCAAGGTGAAAATTGTACTTGGCGATGTAAGCGGTTGGAACAGTTACAGTGTCATTGACAAAGAATCTCCTGAAGCGGAAGCCGCCAAAACGAAAACCAGCGACATTATTCTTTGCTTCTTTACTTCCGGTACGACCGGTCTTGCGAAAAGAGTGGCCCACACGGCAGTCTCTTATCCTGTCGGACATCTTTCCACCTCGAATATCGCCGGCATCCGGCCCGGCGACATCCACCACAACTTGAGCCAGCCGGGATGGGCAAAGTGGGCTTGGAGTTCCTTTTTTGCGCCGTTCAATGTCGGCGCCACCACATCCGGCTTCTTTTATCCCTCGAAATTCGATGCGGATAAATATCTTTCAGCCGTTGATGAAAATGAGGTCAACGTGTTTTGCGCGCCGCCGACGGCTTGGCGGGCTTTTATGCTCCAGGATTTGTCCAAATATAAATTCGAAGCCTTAAGAGAGTCTATCAGCGCGGGTGAACCCCTCAATCCCGAAATCATCCAGACATGGAAACGGTACACCGACACGGAAATCAGAGACTTTTACGGACAAACCGAATCAACGGCAATGATCGGCAATCCACCATGGTTCAAGGGAAAAATTGCTGCGGGATCTTTTGGTTTTCCCGCATTCGGGTACGATATCAAAATAATGGACGAAAAAGACCAGGAAGTCACGAAGCCCAATGAAGTGGGGCATATCGCGGTCCGACTGAATCACTGGCGCGCCGTAGGGCTTTTCGACCAATATATCGGCGACCCTGAAAAGATGAAAGAAGTATTTCGCAAAGGGTATTATTACACCGGTGACCGGGCTTCCTTTGACGAGAAGGGGTATTGGTGGTTCGTAGGACGGGCGGATGATGTTATTAAATCCTCGGATTATCGGGTGGGTCCATTCGAGGTGGAAAGCGCTTTGGTCGAACACGAGGCGGTTGCGGAGGCTGCGGTTGTCGGCAGCCCGGATCCCAAAAGATGGCAGCTTGTCAAGGGCTTCGTCATCCTAAAGCCCGGCTATGAGCCTTCAAGACAACTGGCCCTGGATCTTTTTCAACACTGCATTAAAGTGCTTGCAAAGTTCAAGATCCCACGCATCATCGAATTCGTACCCGAAGTGCCCAAGACGCTGAGCGGAAAGATTCGGAGAATTGAACTCAGAGAATCGGAACAAGAAAAGAAGCAAAAGAACGAAAAAACGCCCCAAGAATACTTTTATCATGAATTCCCGGAGCTTAAGTCTTCATAAAACATGGGGGACGGACATGTGATGGCAAGACCTTATGTCCGTGCGCCGTTAAACAAAAAATCAATTGGAAAGGGCCTTCGCGTCAGGCCTTTTCCAATTGCCAAAACAGAAATTTAAACACCGCCCGATTCCAAAAATGTCAAAGACCGCCAGTTCTAAAACTTTCCGTGCCCACAAGCTCGCCGATTATGCCGTCCCCGATGAAACATCCTATCCCCTCAAATGAGAGATGCTTTTTTTTATTTGTAGTAGATAAAATAGCCATTGTCTTATTCACATTTTATTTATAAGCTCGTTACGCATTCTGGGGCAATTTGCTCGTACCTCAAATGAGTGTAAACAAAACCGATAGGGAAAAACAAATGCCGCAACCGAAGAACGCCATGGAAATTTTTAAACTGCTCGACAAATCGAACTGTCGGGAGTGCGGTCAAAAAACATGCCTGGCTTTTGCCGGAGCAGTCTTCAGAGGTCAAAGCAAGATCGAAAAATGCCCGAAACTGGATCGAAAAACCGTTGAACAGTATTCCGGGGAATCCGAACAGCAGAATACCGTTGAAGAAAACCGGGAAGAATATATCAATCAGTTGAAAGCCAGGATGTCCCAGCTCGATCTCGACGAGGCTGCCCAAAGAACAGGCGGCCGGGTCTCGGATAATAAATTGACGCTGAAGGTGCTGGGCAAAAATTTCAGCGTTGATTCAAAAGGAAATTTTTACACGGACATCCATGTCAACCCATGGATCGCCCTCCCGTTTCTCACCTATGTGCTTTACGGCAAGGGACTGCCGATATCGGGAAACTGGGTGCCCTTCAGAGAGTTGAAAGACGGCATGGACGGGTATCCCCTTTTTCAGAAAAGATGTGAAGAGCCCATGAAACGTGTCGCCGACACCTATACCGAACTCTTTGACGACATGGTCCATATTTTCAGCGGCAAGCAGGTGGAAAAGCAATTCGAATCCGATATATCCGTTGTGCTGCATCCGCTGCCGAAGGTTCCGATCATGGTGTGCTACTGGCTGCCGGAAGACGGCCTCGAATCGAGCCTTCATGTTTTTTTCGACCGGACTGCGGATGAAAATCTCGGCACCAGCGTTGTCTTTACCATAGGCGCCGGACTTGCGCAAATGTTTACGAAGCTTGCACTAAGGCACGGCGTTCTATAAAATACATTCAAACCTTTATAATCCCTATCGGTTTTGTTTGCGCTCATTTGAGGTCAAAATTTTTTCATGATGATAAGAAATACCTCCCAGGCCGCCAGATGGCATCATGTTTTGGCCAGTCTTGTTATTGGCGCCGTCATGATCAGTTTTTCCGGCGTATGGGTTAAAGTCAGTCATGTTACGCCAACCGTTTCCGCGTTCTACCGCGTCTTTTTCGGCGGTATCATCTTGTTGTCAGCCGCTTTATTCCGTCGTGAAATGATTTGGCATGGCGGGCGACAGTTGCTGCTGAGTTTGACCTGCGGCTTGCTTTTTGCCGTTGACCTTGTGTTCTATCATTACAGCGTAATTTATGTAGGACCCGGACTGGGAACGATCCTGCCTAATTTCCAGGTATTTATCCTCGCCATAACGGGAATATTCTTTTTCGGAGAAAAGGTTCGCTTACTTTTTTTGATTTCAATTCCCCTCGCGGTTATCGGCCTTTTCCTGATTGTCGGTATCGATTGGGGACAACTGGACCGGTTAAACAAAATCGGCGTTTATTTCGGCCTCGGCGCTGCTGTGTGTTATGCGGCGTTTTTATTGTCTCTTCGCAAACTTCAGTCAGACCAGGCCGGATTATCTTTTTTCTATGTTTTGACCGTGGTTTCTCTTTCGGCATCCATTTTTTTAGGCCTGGACATTTTTCGAAACGGCGACACTTTTAATATACCGGATCTGCAAAGCTTTTTCGCACTAATGGCCCTGGGGCTGTTTAGCCAGACCATCGGCTGGATGCTCATTGCCAATGCCTTACCGGCGATCCTCGCTTCCGTGTCCGGTTTTATTTTGCTTCTTCAGCCCGCTCTCGCATTTGTCTGGGATGTATTGATCTTTCAACGACCGACAAGTCTGACGAATTGGGCCGGCGTTTTTATTGTACTCTTCGCCATCTACTTTGGTTCTGTAAAGCCGTCTCAGTCCTGATGTTGGATGGGATACCCGTTGTCGATGGGCAACGCAAATGCAAATTGTAACAGGGGAGTTTCAAATTCGGGGGGAACATGTTCGAACAAATCCTGGCTGCCAAAAAAAGATTGAAAGGCCATGCCAATGTGACGCCGGTCATGACATCGCGAACCTTAAACCAATGGATCGGCGCCGAAGTCTATTTCAAGTGTGAAAATCTACAGAGGATCGGGGCATTCAAGTTCCGCGGCGCATTCAACAGTATTTCCAAGCTTTCAAAAGCCGAAAAAGATCGCGGCGTCATTACCTATTCCTCGGGAAACCATGCCCAGGCTGTGGCCCTGGTAGGCCGGATGCTGGATGTTCAAACCACCATCGTCATGCCGAACAACGCTCCTGCAACCAAACTCGCCGCCACCAGGGATTATGGTGCAACGATCGTCGAGTATGATCCAGGGAAAGCCAGCCGTGAAGCCGTGGCGAAAAGTCTCCAGGAAAAAAACGGTCTTACAATGATTCCACCCTTTGATCACCCGGATGTCATTGCCGGCCAAGGAACCGCTGCGCTGGAGATGTTTGATCAGATCGGACATATCGATAACCTTCTGGTTCCCTGCGGCGGCGGCGGTCTGTTGAGCGGTTCGGCCATTGCTGCCAAAAATATCGATCCGGATTGCCGGGTCATCGGTGTTGAGCCGGAATTGGCCGATGATGCCACAAAGTCATTTTACACCAAACAACTTCATTGCGTAAAAAACCCGCCCACCATCGCCGACGGAACCCGCACCCCGTCTCTGGGCAACATCACCTTCCCCCTGATACTCGAGTATGTGGATGAGATGAAGACCGTATCGGAAGCAGCGATCATGGAAGCGGTAAAATTCTTCTTCTTTCGAATGAAGCTGGTGGTTGAGCCGTCAGGCGCGCTGGGTCTGGCGGCGGTATTGAGCCGGGCCGTAACTGTCCAAGGCCGAGCAGGCATCATTGTCAGCGGCGGCAACATTGATTCGGCCACCATGACAACGATCCTGAACTCATGAAAAAAGTGGATGCTCCGTTATGCATCGCCGGTCGGTATGATGCCGGCTGTTTAAGCGTCACTTAATTTTTCCCCAAGCGCTTTCACCGGTTTGATGGCCGGCGGCTGGTAAATCATATAACTTTGTACCGGGTAACGCGTGCCTTTGGCGTGGGTTTTTTTCAAACCGTCCAAAAGCGAATCACAATCGCTTGCCGGAAAAGTGAAAAACATCTCGGATTCATCCGTGCCGGCCAGAATGCGCTCTCCCCGTCCGGGATGGACAAATGCGGGTTTGCCGGTGAAATAAGGCTTTACGGCCGAAAGGCATGAAATGCCGAATCCCGTGGTTTTGGATTCGATAAGCTTGCCATAGTGATAAACATAACCGGCAGCCAGACGGGCCATTTGCGCGGGTGTTCCGTAAATCACGATAATGTCCGGATCGACCGGCGCCATATCCAGCGGGAAAATGGCTATTCCGCTGATCTCTCCTGCCGGTATGGGGTCCAGCTCCTTTGTTGCCGCCTCGGCAAGTTCGATACTGTCGAAATACCCCATGTCTACGAAGTATTCGGAAAAATGGGTGTTGCTTTCAAGTCGTTTCAAACCCAGTGCCGCAAGGCAGGGGGTGCAGTTGATATCTTCCGCCACCGCTCCGACGACCCTGCCCCAGCGTCTTGCCATGGTTGTCCACTGGCAAAGTGAAATCTTAATACCATACTTCGAGGGCCTGACGGCTTCCACCGGAAGTTTATCCATATCTTTGACAAATTTTACTCCGATCGGGAATGTTTGGGGACGAATCATCTTGGAAATTTCTTCCGAATATATCTTATAATCCATTGATGCCTCCTGTCGGCGATTATTGCCGGATTGTTTGATGAATATGTTAATTTATCTGTCACTAGACCTTTTCTATCGTTTTGATCAGGTAAAATCGGCATTGAGGTTTTTTATGGAACACAGATGACACGGATTTTACGGATTTCCGCGGATATTTAATTGGGTTCGCTTCGCTCACTGGGCGCAGCCCCAAAAATTTAGGATCTGTGCAAATCCGTAAAATCCGTGTCATCTGTGTTCTATCTTTTTAGCTTCTGTTGTAGCATGATTTGACATTATCTCGCTAATCATATATAAGTCAAATTAATTATTTTAATGATAAAGATTAGGAATATTACTTTTTAATGGAATGGCAGCAGATCATCGGTTTTTACCATACGGCAAAGCTGGGCAGCTTTACAAAGGCGGCCGAGGCCACCTTCCGGACCCAGTCGGCCATCAGCCAACAGATCAAAAATTTAGAAGAAGAGTTCGGATGCCGGCTTTTTGAAAGAATCGGCAAGCGAAACCTGCGTCTGACATCCGCCGGCAAGCGATTTTTGAAGTTTTCGGAAACCGTTTTGGAAAATTTTGATTCGCTGATTGAAGAATTCAATGATCTCGAAAATTCTAAAAAAGGACATCTGAAAATAGCGGCGCCGTTTACAACGCTCTTCCATTTGATCCCTTCCGCCGTGAAAAGGTATACGGTGCTGTTCCCTGATGTTGAATTGACCATACGCGATCGGTCCCAGCAGGATATTCTCGAACTCGTAAAAAATGGGGAGGTCGATTTCGGTTTCGTGCTTGAATCCAATGTTTTTAAAGATCTTCTGGCATTTCGCTGGAAGAAGGTGCAAACTGTCTTGATGACCCCCGTTGATCATCCGTTGACCAAAATTAAAAGGGCGACGCTGAAACAAATTGGAAAATACCCCATGATTTTACCGCCTGCGAATTTGAAATATCGCAGTGATTTGGAATCGAGATTTCAAAAACAAGGCACTGACTGCCGCATCATCATGGAATCTTCCAATGTCGAGCTCAGCGCTTTATATGTGGGAATGGGGCTTGGAATTTCTTTTGCAACCGTGGTGGCGGATTTGCCGGAACCGGCGCAGAGAAAATTACGGTTTTTATCCATGGATCATTTATTCAAACCCGATTATATCGCGGTTGTGATGAGAAAGGGCAAAACTCTGTTTTCTTTTAAGCGCGCCTTTATTTCCGTTCTTTTCGGAGAACCGGCGCCTTCTCGTTAATCTGTCGAAGGTCTCTGCTTTGACGACGGCAGGATTTTGTTTAGAAGTGGTTTCAAAGCCTTCAATCGGGCTCAAGGTCAAGGCGGACTGAAACGGCCAACCGCAGGAATATCGGGAATATTTCGAGGATTGGACGTCTCAGTCCAACACAGAGATTGAGCCCGAGGGGGGGTTGAAACCACTTCTATGAAGTCTTTTTCAATACCCGTAAGATTTCCCTGCCGAAGACCTTTTTCTGCCACTGTTTCATTCCCGCTATCGCGTCGAAGGCGTTTTCGTCAACGGGGTTGTTGACGGCAAGGGCAGTGATCAGCGCATTATTGCAAAGCAGCCCCGGATGGATCTTAAGGGTTCTCGCCCTTGCGGCCCGCCAGGTTTTGAGAGCCTTGATTCGTCTCGGCGCACCTTTCGGCAGTACCGGAGGCTTTCTGGAAAGGTAAACCGGAAGTGCATCGTCGGGTATTTCCAAGGCGCCGGCCACCGCCTGAATCACGCCATTGCCGTACATGGATATCTGTCTGCTGCTCAGTGTGCTGACGCGTTTTAAACGACGTAATGAGACGGGCCTTGCCGTTGCAATCTTCATTATCGAATCGTTGCTGATAATTTTAAAAAGCGGTTTATCTTTTTCTTCCGCCACTTTATTTCTGAATTGCAGCAAGGCTTCAAGCACTGCCAAACTTCTTGATTTAAGCCGTCCTGCGCCTTTGAACTTTGAGAATAACGGCCCTGACTCCATCAAATCGGGCCTCACCCTTGCCAAATCATCACATTCTTCGCGTACCCAGTCCAGCCGTCCGATTTCTTCGAGCTGACGGGTCAAAATTTCGGCAAGGGGAAGAAGATACATCACATCCGTTGAAGCATACGCAGCCATCTCCTTTGGCAGCGGCCTTTTGGACCAGTCTTTTTTCTGGTATTTTTTATCGATATCGACATTAAAAAACTTCTTCAACACAGCCTGAAGGCCGCTCTCTTCGAGTCCTATGAACCTCGAGGCCAGTTCCGTATCAAAAAGATTGCGGACACTGATTTTAAAATCCCGATAAAGACTTCTAATATCATAATCTGCGCCGTGGAAAACCTTTCGAATGCCGGGATTTGAAAAAAGCGGCTTAAGCGGAGACAGATCCTCTATCATCAACGGATCCACCATGACAGACCATTTCGCTTTTGCAATCTGAACCAGGCAAACCTTTTCCTTATAATGGTACATGGAGTCCGCTTCAAGATCAACGGCAACGGCTTTTTCATGTTCAAAATGGCCGGCTGCTTTTTTGAGTTCGGCCGGGGTGTCTATGATCCTGTAGTTCGTTTCCATTCAATTTTTCCTTGACCCTTGACGCTATTTCTCCTAAATATTTTCACCAAAACTGAGCGTTTCAAATTTTAAAATGAGGATAAGATATTTTTGTTTTGAAATGAATTATATTGATTTATAATTTTAAAATTTGAAACCCTTCGGGACCGCCGATCTTACCGCATCTACTGCGTCAGATGCCATCCCGCATAGTTGACTATCGCGGAACGGCATCTTTCTTGTATCTGCGGCAACCTCGACAATCGCTCAACTCAGGTTTCATTAATTTCCATGCAAAATTCAGATGTTTTTGCAAAATATTATAACCAACGATTTAGGTGATATTACAATGGTGAACATAACATTTCCTGATGGTAATATAAAGCGTTTTGAAGACGGCCTCACGGGTTTGGATGTGGCTAAAAGCATTTCAGAGGGTTTTGCGAGAAACTGCGTGGCCATGGCGCTGAATTCAAAGCCTGTCGACTTGAATACAATGATCGCGGAAGATGCCGAAGTCAGACTGATCACCACCAAAGATCCGGAGGCCTTGCACATCCTCCGCCACAGTGCCGCCCACGTGATGGCACAGGCTGTTTTACATCTTTACAAAGACGCCAAACTGACCATCGGACCTTCGGTAGAAGATGGGTTTTATTACGATATCGACATGGAACCGGTTTCAGAAGAAGACTTTGATAAAATCGAAGCTGAAATGAAAAAGGCCATCAAAGCCAAAATCCCTTTTGAACGGCGTGTGGTCTCAAAATCAGAGGCAATGGCGCTTTACAAAGACGAACCGTACAAACTCGAGATGATTTCGGAACTTCAAGACGAAACGATCTCATTGTACCAGCACGGCGATTTTACGGACCTGTGCCGGGGACCGCACATTCCCCATACCGGATTTATCAAGGCCGTCAAGTTGATGAAAGTTTCCGGCGCGTACTGGCGGGCCGATCAGACCAAGGCACAGCTCCAGAGAATATACGGTACGGCGTTTTTTTCAAAGAAAGAACTGGATGAATATTTACATTTTCTCGAAGAAGCCAAAAAAAGAAACCACCGCAAACTCGGCATTGCGCTCGATCTTTTCAGCTTCCACGACGAGGCGCCGGGCATGCCTTTTTTTCACCCAAAAGGCATCTCTATTTGGAACTGCCTGCTCGATTACTGGCGGGAAGAACACACAAGAGCCGGCTATGTTGAAACAAAAACACCGATCATGCTCAATCGAAGTCTGTGGGAAAAAAGCGGCCATTGGGACAATTATCGTGAGAACATGTACACATCCCTTGTCGATGAACAGGAATACGCGATAAAACCCATGAATTGTCCGGGGGGCATGTTGCTATACGGCATGAAACCCCATTCTTATAAAGACCTTCCCATTCGAGCCGCAGAAATCGGGCTGGTTCACCGGCACGAACTCAGCGGCGTGCTTTCCGGGCTGTTCCGGGTCAGGGCCTTTCACCAGGATGATGCGCATATTTTTATGAGACCGGATCAGATCGAAAAAGAAATCCTGGGCGTGCTGAAACTGGTGAACCGGATTTACAGCACATTCGGCCTCGGGTTTCATCTGGAGCTCTCCACAAGACCGGAAAAATCCATTGGAACGGATCAGCAATGGCAACTGACCACAGAAGGTCTCAAGGCCGCGCTGGATGCGTACGGCCAGGACTACAAAATCAACGAGGGAGACGGCGCGTTTTACGGCCCGAAAATAGATGTGCACATCAAAGACGCCCTGGGCAGAACCTGGCAGTGCGGCACCATTCAGCTCGACATGTCCCAGCCGGAGCGGTTCAATTTATCCTACATCGATCAAAACAATGAAAAACAGCGCCCCATCATGATTCACCGGGTCATCTACGGCTCCGTCGAACGATTTTTCGGGATTCTCATCGAACACTTTGCCGGCAAGTTCCCGCTGTGGATGGCGCCGGTCCAGGTCGTTCTCCTGCCCATCAACGACGATCTCGTATCCCACGCAAACGAGGTGAGAATCATGCTTGAAAGGGCCGGGCTCCGCACGGAACTGGACGACAGGACCGAAAGTCTGAACAAAAAAGTGAGAGACGCCCAGCTTGGCAACATCCCCCTGATTCTGACTATCGGGGATAAAGAAAAAAAATCCGAGAGCCTTTCGGTGAGAACCCTTGACGGCAACGTCCGGTTCGGCGTTTCCCATGAAGAATTTCTGGAAAAAGCGCTGTCCCACATCCGGGAAAGAAAATTGGATCTTAATCTTTTCTTAGCATAAACACAGGATTTGATGAACTTTTGAAAAGTCAAAACTGAGGCCGCAAAGAAAAAAGTTCAAGGCGTCGCGAGTTTCGTGGAATGAGACGTACTTATGTACGACATAGTGAATACGAAATGAAGCGCAACGCAGAAATTGGACTTTTTACGAAGCCGTCAGGATTTAGGTATGACCGATAACGCGGGTATAAAAACCCACAACATAAAATGGTGCGACTTGCGCTGTGAACAGGCCCGGTTTGCAAAACAGGATGCCATGGACGGGAGCTGCCGAACGTTTCTGTCCCTCTGGTGCGACAAGCTTCAAAAGCATGTTACCAAGAATGCACCCTGTGAAGACCTGTTCGGAAAAAGACGGCCCACAACGGGCTTTTGAGGTCCGATTGAACAAAGTACACAACTTTTTCTCCTACTGGTTCCCGATTCTGCTTTACTGCCTGTTGATTTTCATCCAGTCTTCCTATCCGTCGCCGAAAATCGAGCCAAACCTGCCGAATTTTGACAAGGTGCTCCATTTTATGGGGTATGCCCTTCTGGGCGCCCTGTTTCTAAGGGCGTTTTATTCCACATCGATCAACCGTCGTCTAAAACTCATTTTCATGCTCAGCATACTTTTATCCGGACTTTACGGCATCAGCGATGAAATTCACCAGTCTTTCGTTCCTTACAGAGACGCCGATGCCATGGATGCCCTGGCGGACTTTCTCGGGGGTGCATTCGGGGCCGGTGTTTTTCTATTATGGGTTAAAAGCCGTTTGAAAAAACGTGCATAAAGTATATCTCGAAAAGGAAATTAAAATCCCGCTGTCACCCATATGCGGGTAATCCATCCATCCACATTATTCCCGGCGCCTTCCTTGTACTTGTCATCCAGGTACTGTACATCGAGGGTCAACGCCAAGATCTCGTTCAGCGCGAACAAGTTTTTTTCATCGTTTCGGTAACTTTCCACCCGACTTTAATGGAAATCTGAAATGCATAAATTTTTAGAGCCCACCTTGACATTGTTTAAAAGCGCCATAATATTTTGTTTTGAAACAAAAACATATGCTATGCAGAGTGGCGATAGAGATCTGGCTCTTTGACCGCCCGGCAACCTTTTCCACAAGGTGCCAATTCCAGCCCGTAAGGGGAACATAAGGTCTTATTGAGAGACCTTTGAAAAATGCTCATTTTTGTTCAAGTTCAAGGAAGGTGAAAATTTTAACCGCAGGAATACATCGAGTATTTTGAGGATTAAAATTTGAGCCTGACGCAGAAATCGGGCAAAAAGGGGCGTTTTGCAAAGGTCTCGATGACAAATGGACGGCTACCTCTCCTTGTGAGAGGTTTTTTTTTGAAATGACGTTATCAAAGGAGATAAACATGACAACCTATCAAAAATATACGACCACCGTCGTCGGATCATACAGCGTTCCCAGGTGGTATGAATCTCTTGAAAAACAGGTTGAAAACGGTACTTTGTCCAAGGCCGATATGGCCGACGCGCAATTCCGCGCGACACAGGCAGCCATATTGGATCAGGAATTGGCCGGGATCGATATCATTACCGGCGGCGAGATGCATCGAAGAACCAATAACCGGTATGCGCCACCCAATGCCATGCTCAATTATTTTTGGGAGAAGATTCCCGGCTTTTCTAAGGAAACCCGGCCAAAGCCGATCACGCAAAAGGATCCCAATGTGTTCCACCCGGCTGCCGTCTGCACGGGCCCCATCGGCGATGCCGACCTCGGCCTGGTGGATGAATTCAAAACCGTTTCAAAATATGCCAAAAAGGATGTCAAAATTACGATGACCGGCCCCCATATGCTGGCCAAAGTCGCCCATGACGAATACTACGGCGATATCTCCAGGTTCATGCAGGACCTGGCCAAGGTCATCAACCGAAACTTCAAACAGTTGGAAGCCGAAGGGTGCCGGCACATCCAAATCGACGAGCCGTTATTTGCGATTTCCGATGATAAGGAAGTACAGGCCGCGGTAGATGCCATCAATCTGGCGTTCGAAGGATTGAAAGAAGACACCTTGACGCAGGTTCATGTCTGTCAGGGCAATTATGCGGTCGGGGCCGATTATGACGGCCAGATCGGTCATCGCTATTTTGACTCGGGCAGATATCCTGCCGACCTCATCAGCAAGATCAATTGTCACGCGCTTCTGGTCGAACACGATGTAGTTTCTGAATACCAAGGACTGCTGAACAATAAGCAGCTTGCCGTGGGTGCAGCGGATGTCCAGGACCTGAACATCGAATCCGGAGAGGTCATCGCGGAGCGTATCCGCCGGCACAAATGGCTGGCGCCGGAACAAACCTTAATCACCAGCTCATGCGGATTGAACCACTTGCCGCGCCACATCGCGTTTGGGAAACTGCATGCCATGGCCCTGGCGAAACAAATATTGGCCAACGAATGAAAGTGTCCAGTGTTCAGGGGTTCAGAGTTCAGGAAGGGTAATTGTTAAATGTTCGGGGTTCAGGGGTTCAGAGTTCGGCAAGGGTAATTGTTGAGTGTTCGGTGTTCAGGGGTTCAGAGTTCGGCAAGGAAAATTCCACGTGTGATACGATGAGCAGATTTTTAATGAGAATTCTGCTCTTCCTGAACTCTGAACTCTGAACACTGAACACTCACTAAATCAGTCTATAACCGGCCGGGGAAGCACCTTGGCCCGTTCGGCAATCTCGGGAACCTTGTGTTCCCACTCAATGGCCATCATGTGGACCCCGTGAACCCCTTTCATCTCCTTGAACTCTTCGATCTGTTCGCAGGCGAATTTGATGCCTTCTTCGGCCACCTTTCCCTTTTCCGCACCCTGGAGGCGTTTGATGATGTCATCGGGTACATCCATTCCAGGTACCTTGTTCTTCATGTACTTGGCCATACCCACACTTTTCATGGGCGTCACACCGGCCAGAATATACGTTTTTTCGGTAAGCCCCATATCATTGGCCTGCTTGATAAATTCCCGAAACTTTTCCATGTTATAAATACACTGGGTCTGGATAAAATCGCACCCGGCTTCCACCTTCTTTGCCAGGCGGTGTACCCGCCATTCAAAGGGATCCGCAAACGGGTTGGCTGCCGCACCGATAAACATTTTAGGTGTTCCGTGCAACTCGGCGCCGCTTAAAAATGTGCCGCTATCGCGCATGGATTTGACCATGCTGATCAACTGGATGGAGTCGATATCGAATACCCCCTTGGCCAGGGGATGATCCCCGAATTTTTGATGATCCCCGGAAAGACACAACATATTCCGTATGCCGTGGGCATAGGCGCCCAAAATATCGGCCTGCATGGCCAACCGGTTACGGTCCCGGCACACCATCTGGAAATTGGGTTCCAGACCTTCCTGAATCAAGATAAGGCTCGCGGCCCAACTGGACATCCGCACCATGGCGGTCTGATTGTCGGTAATGTTCACCGAATCCACATTCCCTTTCAGAAATTTAGCCTTTTCTTTGACTTCTTCCACATCACAGCCCCTGGGCGGCCCCAGTTCCCCTGTAAATGCAAAATGACCCGCTTTTAAGACTTTTTCCAAATTGCTTCCTGATTTCATTTGGCTTTCCTTTTGTTCTGATCCCTTATGATTCGTTTATTCGTGGATAGGTTATGCGTTAAACCCATATGAATCCCGTTAATACCGCACCCCTTTGCAACACATCACCATTTAACCATCTAACTATTCAACCGTTAACCGTCCTTCTCCGGTTTTTTGTAACCGGGTTGAATCAACGTTCTCGGAATCTGGTCATTCCATTCCACCGGGGGAGTGTATTTTATAATATTCTCAAGGCGCCCTTGCCGCTCCAGTCGTTCATAGATCCTGAACCACGCACAGGGCTGTTCCGTGTCGATTTCACAGCTTCCTCTATTGGTACCGCCACAGGGACCGTTGTAAAGCCCCTTGGCGCACATGGTCACCGGGCAGATGGCCGCGGTCATGCCGAGCACACACTTTCCGCAGGAACGGCACCGCTCCTCATACCAACCCACGGCCTGATTGGCGGACATGCCGCATGTATCCACACCCGGATAAACCGGCTTGTCCGGGAACCGCTCCGCCAGAAACTGGATGCCGACGCCGCAGGCCATAGAGATGACGGCATCGTACTCGCCGATCACATCGTCCAGCTCCGCGAGATATTCATGGTCGCACTGTCTTTCGATGGTCTGGGCGCCGAGCTCGATGGGGTTGTTGTCCAATTTTCTGGCCATATCGATTTCGGTATTCAGTACGGCGACCTCTTTTTCGCCGCCGACAAGGCAAACCGCCACACATGTGCCACAGCCAACATTCAGGACTTTTTTATAGTCCTTGATCATTTCTTTTATTTCTTCAAAGGGTTTCCTTTTGGCAACTATCATTTTCCCTCCTAAACAGTCATTTGTCGCCAACTGTCTTTCATTGATCGCTCATCAGGCATCTTATTCTCAAATCATCACCGGCGGAAAATAAGCGACTACATCGCCGATTCAGGGTGAAAGGGCAATACTTCTTTAAGATCATCGCCCAGATATTCACGCTCATTGGGCCCCAGTACTCCCAGCGACAGGCAAATCAAGGTCCACAGATGGACGGTTTGCCATGGATGATCATTAATATCGCTCAAATCATGAATCTGGGCATGGCAGTTGTGGCACGGCGTAATGCAGTAATTCGCCTTTGTCGTTAAAATCTGATTGGCTTTGAGTTTGCCGTAGCCGCGACGTTCTTCCGGATATCCGGATTGAAGAAATCCGCCGCCACCGCCGCAACAGTAATTGTTCGACCGGTTCGGTTGCATGTCGATAAAATTTTCTTCACCCACTACCGCCTTCACGGTATATCGCAAATCCTCGGCCACCGGATCCCCAAAGCTTTTGCGGACCAACTGGCAGGGGTCCTGAACCGTAAATTTAATCTTAAGATCCTTGTTCCAGTCGGAATTGACCTTGAGTTTTCCCTCACGGATCCACTGGGCATAATACTGAATGATGCTCCTGATTTCAAAATTGTAATCGATGTTGAATTTTTTCAGTCCGGCCCGGACTGCAAAAAGTTCGTGCCCTCACTCGGTATTGAGCCAGACCTTGCACTTTAAATCATCCACGGCCTTGGCTTTTACCCTCACTATATGTTCCCAGGCATCATTGTCTGCCATAAACATGCAGTAATTTTCCGCAGCCCATCCTTTGGTGCTGTAAGTCCAGTCGGCACCCGCCAAATGGAGAATCTTCCACAGGGGCACCATTTCATCGGGTTCGGTGACCGGTTCTCTGGAGTTCTGGTTCAAAAAGAACTCGGCTCCCTCCCGGTTGACATCCGCCTTCATATCCTTGAACTCAGGCTGGGATTCCTGGTATTCTTCCAGCACGTCTTCCACCACGAACTGAAAGTCTTCCTCGGATGTCCCCATGGCGCTGCAAGTATCATGTTTCAATGCCATGTCGCACGATCCGAGAATACCCTTCGGCCGTTCCTCTCTGGGCCATGCCGCCCGGGCGTTAAAGACCAACTGCGGAATGTCGATCTTCATGGGGCACACATAAATGCACCGCTGGCACATGGTGCACATCCACACCCAGGGCGAACTGGTTATTTCTTCGTCCATTCCAAGGGCAGCCATGCGTAAGAACTTTCTGGGGTCCATATTCTCCAGACCCGTGGCCGGGCATCCGGATGAGCAGGCGCCGCAGGTCAGGCAAAGATTAAGATGCCCCCCTTCGGGAAGCAGCTCCTTTACCTTGTCCAGAAAAATACTTTTCTTTTTGCCGCCGAGTTTAATTGCTTCTTCAGCCATAATGTATCCTCCGTTTTTAGGCCTTTGTCGAATTCTTAAGCGGGTTGGGCCCCAAAGACCGTATGTTGTCGGTCATCTCTTTTGCATAGGCTGCAAAGGTGGGCCCTTCGCCCGAAGAAAGATTATACATTCTCACCCTGTCTCCTGCAAGACCGATTTCTTCCAGCAACATGCGGACATGTTCCACCCGTTCACGAGCCCTGAAATTTCCCTCGTTATAGTGGCAGTTTCCTTCCAGGCAACCCACGACATATACGCCGTCGGCCCCTTTCTGAATGGCTCTTAGAAGATGTATGACATCAATCTTTCCGGTACAGGGAAGTCTAACGATTTTAATGTTTGCGGGATAATCCAGTCGCATGGAACCTGCCAGGTCCGCAGCCGAATAACCTCAATAATCACAGCAAAATGCTAAAATGGTCGGTTCGAAATCAGCCATTATATTCCCCCCGCCTCGAGTAAGGCATCAATTTTACACATTATTTGATCGTCATCGTAAAAACTTAAATGAATGGTCTGCCGCGGGCAGATGCTGGCGCAAACGCCGCATCCATGGCAAATCGCTTCATTGATTTCAACGACTTTTTCATTGATATTAAATTCCGGAACGCCAAAGGGACATGAACGGACACAGGTTAAACACTTGACGCAATGGTCCACATCCACCTTGGCCGTAATGGCCGAAAGCTTGATGGCATCTTTGGCAAGAAACGTCGTCGCCCGTGAAGCCGCCGCCTGGGCCTGTGAAATCGCCTCCGTAATCAGCTTGGGGCCGTGGGCGGTCCCACACAAAAAGACGCCGTCACTGGGCATATCCACCGGACGCAGCTTCACATGCGCCTCGATGAAAAATCCTTCCGGATTGCGGTTCAGCTTCATAATTTGGCTCATCTCGTCGGTATTTTCAGCTCGCATCCCCGCGCTCAAGGTTACCAGATCGGCCCTGATCTCGACATTTTGCTGCAAAATATGGTCTTTAACGGTAACCAGCATCCCTTCGGACGCGCTGCGAACATCCGGCGGCGCATCCTTGTCAAAACGGATAAAGATCACGCCCTGTTCTCTGGCCGCCGTGAAGTAGTCCTCAAGAAGCCCGTAGGTCCGGATATCCCGGTACATCACGTAGACCTGGGTTTCCGGATTCAGTTTTTTGATGTGAAGGGCGTTCTTGACGGCATTCTGGCAGCAAATTCGAGAGCATTCCACATGCTCGTCATTTCGGGAACCGACACATTGAATCATGACGACGCTGTCCAGATCGGCCGCGCCTTTCTCTTCCAGCCTGTCGGAAAGCGCCACCTGCGTCATCACCCGATCGTCATCTCCGTAGAGATATTCCTTGGGCCGGTATTCGCCGGCGCCGGTCGCCACGATAAAAACACCGTGATCGATTTTTCGCTTCTTGTCGCCGCCGTCCAAAGCCACTTCCGTGGCAAAGTTTCCCTTAAACCCTTCAAACCCAACAATCCGGGCCCCGGTCAACACTTCGATTTTATCATGGCCGTTCACGTCATCAGTCAGGTTCCTGAGGTAAGCCTGAACATCCGCGCCTTCGATGGTGTGGTGAAGTTTCCGTGAAAAACCGCCGAGTTCGGCCTCCTTTTCAAGCAATACGGTATTGAATCCCTGGTTGCCCAAACTCAGGGCGGCGTTCATCCCGGCAACCCCTCCGCCGATGACCAACGCCTGTTTGTTGATGGGAACCACTTTCTCATGAAGGGTTCTCAGGGTAGCGGCCCTGGCCACGGCCATTCGAACCAGGTCCCTGGCTTTTTTTGTCGCGACCTCGGGTTCCTTTGAATGAATCCAGGAATCCTGATTGCGAATATTGGCCATTTCAAACAGATATTTGTTCAACCCGCAGGCCTCTAAGGTTTCCATGAACATGGCTTCGTGGGTCTTGGGGCTGCAGGATGCCACCACCACCCGGTTGAGATTATGTTCGATAATTTTTTCTTTGATTTTGTCCTGGGTGTCCTGGCTGCAGGTAAACAGGTTTTCATCCGCGTATACCACGTTCGGAAGGGTCTCTGCATACGCTTTTACGCCGGGAACATCCACAATCCCGCCGATATTGATGCCGCAGTTACAGACAAAAACACCGATGCGGGGATCCTGATCGGTAACATCCATCTCTTTGGGAATTTCAACCTTGGGGATGTCGGTGCCCCTGGCTTCGGCAAGCTCGGCGCCCGCCAAACAAGCGGCCGCGCTGGCTTCCGTCACGGAACCCGGAATGTCTTTAGGTCCCTGCAAAACCCCGCAGGTATAAATCCCCGGTTGTGAGGTGACCACCGGCGCAAATGGATTGCTTTCCACAAAATGGTATTTGTTCATCTTAATGCCGAGACGCTGGGCAAGTTCGGCGGCGTCCGGTTGAACCTGAAGTCCCACGGACAGCACCACCATGCTGAAGATTTCTTCTTTCATTTTGCCGGCTTCATCGGCATACTGGATGATCAGATCCCCGGTCTCCGGAATTTCGATGATGCTGTGCACCCTGGCCTTGATAAAACGAACACCCTCTTTGTCCCGGGCGCGCAAATAATATTTTTCATAATCTTTGCCGAAGGTCCGCATATCCATATTGAACACCGCGCAATCGAGTTCTCCGTGGACATGTTCCTTGGCGATCATGGATTCTTTGACGGCATACATGCAACAGACCGAAGAGCAGTAACCGTTGCCGCACCGGTTGGCGTCCCGGGATCCCACGCATTGCAGCCAGGCGATGCTTTTGGGCTCCTCCCGGTCCAGGGGCCGCATCAGATGCCCGAAATAAGGACCCGATGCACTTAAAATCCTTTCAAATTCTTCACTGGTCACCACGTTGGCGTATTTGCCGTATCCCAAATAATCGAGACCCGAAGGATCAAATCCCCGGCTTCCCACCGACAGTATCACGGACCCGACGTTGAGGGTGCTTTCACGCTCGGTGTCATCGTACTGTATCGCCTTTGCGATACACATGTTTTCGCAAAGACCGCAGCCGACGCACGTATCGGTATCGATGCCGAATGCAAGGGGCACCGCCTGGGCATACTCGATATACGTGGCCCGTCGATCGTCCAGTTTCATATTGTATTGGTTGACGGCGGTTACCGGACAGTGTCTTGCACATTCCCCGCACCCCGTGCATTTAACAGGATCGATATACCGGGGATGATTGACCAGCGACACCTCAAAATTTCCCGGCTCGCCGTTTACGCTTTTGACTTCGCTGCACATTACCAGATCGATATTTATATGCCGGCCGACCTCGACCAGTTTCGGCGAGATCACTCACATGGCACAGTCGTTGGTGGGGAATGTCTTGTCCAGCCTGGACATCATCCCACCGACGGTCGGCGACTTATCTACCAGATACACCTTATAATCTGAATTGGCCAGATCCAGCGCAGCCTGCATTCCGGCAATGCCTGCGCCGACAACCATAACCGATCCGCTTTTGTTCGTCATTTTTCCTCCCTTATGAATCGAAGATTGTCGATTGTCGAATGATCAATTTAAAAAATTTTTCACGCTTCAATCTTCTTCAATCATCAATCCTTATAATACTGCAAAAACCGGGATGCGATCTTTCATTCCCGTAAACTCCACCTTGTTTGTCTTTTCCAGATCCGCCAAAAGATATGAAATTCTCTTGAGATCGAGCCCGATCTTATGGTGAATATCCCTGACGGAAGTGTGTCCTTCTTTTACGGCCTTATAAATCAAGTTCTTTTGATATTCCCTTTCGAGCACCGCATCGAGAATGGTTTCAAAACTCTCGACATCCCAGTTGCGGCCGTAAACATCCCCTTTTGTCGTGATTTTGACTTCCTTTCCCACCATCCATCTCAGTGTTTCTCCGGAAAGGGTCATTTCCGCCGCGGCGAGTTCATATTCAAAGGTTTTGGGGTCGAATTTTCCCTTGGCTTTAACCGATTCGGTGGCATTGATGACGACTTCTACAAAGCGCTGGGCTTCGGCCGATGACACCCATGCCAGATGAAGCCGCTCTTTGCCGATGCCGGCAATATCAAACAATTTTTGGGTCAAACGGATTTTTTTCTCGGCCTGAACATTACCTTCCAGGTAATGGCAATCACCGAAATGTCACCCGGCCACCAGCACGCCGTCACTCCCGTCCTTGAACGCTTCCAGCACGAACATCGGATCGACCCTTCCCGAACACATTACCCGAACGGTTCGGATGCTCGGGGGGTATTGTAGCCGGGAAACGCCCGCCAGATCGGCACCGGCGTAAGCACACCAGTTACACAAAAAAGCAACAATTTTTGGTTCAAAATCTGCCATTTATATCACCCTTTAAATTTTAGGCAGTGCCCCTTCATATGAATTGACGGACACTGGTTAAGCTGTCGAGCCGCTCAATAGTCACGTCGCAATTTCTTATGTATTAACTATTTAACCATTCGACGATTTAACGATTCAACCATTTATACTGCCGCACACACCGATGCGATAATCTGTGCATCCCGGAAATGGAGCATGTCAATCGCATGCTGCGGACATGATGCCGCGCAAAGCCCGCATCCTTTGCAGGACGCTGAGATATTCTTGGCGCGATAGCCCTTTCCTTCAATCTCTTCCAGTTCGATGGCCGAAAACGCGCAAACCTCCGTGCACAACCCGCAACCGATGCACTTATCGGCATCCACCTGGGACACCAGCGGAGAAATCTGCACGGAATCCTTTGCCAAAACGGTCGTGGCCCGGCCGGCGGCGGCCATGGCCTGGGCGATGCTTTCGTCAATGCCCTTGGGATAATGGGCCAGTCCGCACAGGAAAATACCGTCGGTGGCAAAATCCACCGGCCGCAATTTGGCATGGGCCTCCATGAAAAAGTTTTCGGCATTGAGCGGAATTTTATAATACTCCGATATTGCCGTATTATCCGCCGGCTCAATCGCCGTCGCCAGATTAACGTAGTCCGCCTTTATATTTAAATTTCTTTGCAAAACAGGGTCAAACACACTGACTTCAAGTCCATCCTCGACTTCGACGATCTCGGGCTTGTTGTCAAGGGAGTAACGGACAAAAATGACCCCTTTTTCTCTTGCTTTCTTATAGAGCATCTCCCTTTCACCGTAAGTCCGGATATCTCTGTATAGGATAAAAACATCGGTTTCCGGGTGTTCTTCTTTGATGGAAATGGCCTGCAATACGGAAGACGTGCAGCAAATCCGCGAACAATACGGCCGGTTGTCATCTCTGGATCCAACGCACTGGATAAATACCACGCTCTCGGCATCCTTTAATTTATCGGGATCATGCTCCAGATCATGCCAGCGGCTCACCCGGGGATTTTGACCGTAAAGGTACTCGTCGACATCCGCCGGCTTTCCGCCGGTGGCGATAATGGTTACCCCGTGTTTCACCGATTTCGTACCATTCCCGTTGGATACCTGGGTCTCGAAGTTGCCCACAAATCCGGATGCGCCCTTCACCTCCGAATCCGTCAACACCTCGATGCCGGGGTGCTGTGTCACTTTTTCCACCAGACCCGAAAGAAATTCCTGAACATCCCGCCCCTTCCAGGTCTTTTTGAGATCCTTTGCAACGCCGCCAAGTTCTGATGATTTTTCCACAATCGTTGCCGGAAAGCCCTGATCGGCCAAACTCAGCGCAGCGGTCATGCCGGCGACACCGCCGCCGACGACCAGGGCGGATTTATTGATGTCCACGGAAACAGCCGGAATCGGCTCCAGCAGAGATGCCCTGTTGACGGCCATCCGAATGAGATCTTTGGATTTTTCCGTGGCGGTTTTCTTGTCATCCGAGTGAACCCATGTGCACTGATTTCTGATGTTGGCCATGTCAAAAAGATACGGATTCAAGCCTGCATTTCGTATGGTCTCCTGGAACAGCGGCTCATGGGTTCGCGGGGTGCAGGCCGCAACAACGATACGGTTTAAATGTTGTTCTTTGACGACTTCGACCATTTTATCCTGAGTATCCTGACTGCAGGTAAAAAGGTTCTCCTCCACATAGGCGACGTTGGGCAAGCTTCTGGTATACTCGGCAATGGCCGGCACATCGGCAACACCGCCGATGTTGATGCCGCAATTGCACACAAACACGCCGATGCGCGGTTCCTCGCCGGAAATATCACTTTCATCGGGAAATTTCCGCTCTTTGACAAGAGACCCCCGGGCTGATGACAAATTAACGCCGGTGCTGCAGGCTGCGGCACTTGCCTCCATGACAGACTCCGGGATATCTTTGGGTCCCTGAAATGCGCCGCAGACAAAAACACCATCTCTTGATGATGCAAAAGATTGAAAATCCGATGTCTTGCAAAATTTCCCATCCGTCAGTTCTATGCCGAGATCGTTTGCGATATCCACCATTTCCGGTGATATTTCCATGCCCACGGAAAGGACGATCATGTCGAAAATTTCGGTTTTAAGTTCACCGTTTTCAGTGACATACCGAACCTCAAGGTCATCGGTTCCCGGAACAGGATCAATGGTATGAACCCGGCTCCTGATAAACCGAACGCCGTGTTTGTCTTTGGCATCGTTGTAATATTTTTCAAAATCCTTTCCCGGCGTTCGCATGTCCATGAAAAAGACCGCACAATCCAGATCATAATCTGCGTGTTCTTTGGCGATGACCGCCTCTTTGACGGCATACATACAACACACGGAGGAACAATAGGCATTGTCACAGCGATTAAGATCCCTGGAACCGATGCATTGGAACCATGCAATCTTTTTGGGCGCTTTCTTGTCCGATATCCGGGTAAGATGCCCCATGAAGGGACCTGTGGCCGAAAGGATTCGTTCAAATTCCGTAGACGTGACGATATTGGGATGTTTCGCGTAATTGTAATTGTCGAACTTCGACGGATCAAACGGCGTAAAACCCGGCGCCAGAATAACCGAACCCACCTCAAGCGCCACCGTCTCGGGTTTTTGGGCATGGGTTTCAAAGGTGACGGCCTCGGGACCGCAGGCTTCCACGCATTGATAGCACTCACAGCATCCTCCGCAGTCCAGGCAACGGTCCGCCTCTTTCTGCGCTGAAGTCTCGTCCACCTGAAGGCTCACTTCTTCAAATCCCGACAGTCTTTTTTCCTTCGGCAGCGTTGGAACCTTCAACCGGTCTTTAAGCTGTTCGTCTTTTGAGGGCGCTTTCCAGTTCGTGCCCATGGGCGGTTCCTCCTGCCACTCGGTAGGCAGGTCTTTGCCCTGCAAATATTGCCCCATATATTTGGCGGCCCGCCGGCCCGCTTCTACCGCCTCGATCACCGTAGCCGGTCCTGAAATCACATCCCCGCCCGCAAAGATTTCAGGGATGTTCGTTTGAAGGGTTTCAGGATTCACCTCCAGAAGCCCCCATTTGGACACGTTGAGATTCAGTTTTTGGGTCAAACCGGCAAAATCAGGCTCCTGTCCGATGGCCGGGATAATATGGTCGGCTTCGATAAAAAATTCGGAGCCTTCTATGGGAATCGGCTTTCGACGGCCGGTGCTGTCCATGTCGGACAACCGGGTCCGGATACACTCGATGCCGGTCACCTTGTCGTTTTCATTGGATATGCTCATCGGCGCTACCAGAAAATGGATCTTTACGCCCTCGACTTCAGTCTCTTCCACTTCCTCGGGTTCCGCGAGCATCTCGTTCCGGCTGCGGCGGTAGATGATATGCGCTTCGCTCGCACCCAGCCGAAGCGCCACCCGCGCGGCATCCAGCGCCGAATGGCCCCCGCCGATAACAACCACCTTCCCGGAAAGCTGCTTTAAATTCCCCAGATGCACTTCCCGTAAAAAGGTCGTTACATCGGATATCCCTTCGGCGGTCTCCTCGCCGGGTATCCTGAGCTTCAAACCTTTCCAGGCCCCGATGGACAAAAAGATGGCACTTGCCCCATGTTCGCGGAGTTCTTCAAGGGTCAGGTCCCTGCCGATAACGGTATTGGTATGAATCGTTATCCCGTACCGTTCGAGATTATCGATCTCCGCATCCAGCACCGACCGCGGCAGCCGGTGTTCGGGAATCCCGTAACGCATCATTCCGCCAGGTTCGGGCATGGATTCGTATACACTCACCGCATACCCGTCGATGGCCAGAAAATAGGCGGCGGTAAGACCCGCAGGACCGGCCCCGATAATCGCCACCTTTTCATTTCTGGGCGTAATATCCGGAACCGGAAGCTCGCGCAGATCCACATGATCCGCAGCCACCCGTTTAAGCTCACGAATGGAAATCGACGAATCCAATTCAAGCCGGCGGCAGCTTTTTTCGCAGCGATGGGGACAGATTCGCCCGAGGATGCCCGGAAACGGCAGATCCTCCATGATGATCTTGACGGCCTCCTCGTATTTTCCCTGCTTGACCATGGCCACGTATCCCTGGACATTCAAATTTGCCGGGCACGCCATCCTGCACGGGGCCGTGTCGAGCTTTTCTATGGCAAAACTCCCCGGAATAGCTTGGGCATACAGCTTATAAGTGGCCTTCCGATCCGCCAGGCCCATATCATATTTGCTGGGTATTGTTACAGGGCACACGCCGGCACAATCACCGCAGGCGGTACATTTGTCGGTATCAATATAGCGGGGGGTTTTGTGTAAGGTGACGTGAAAGTTTCCGTTCTCGCCTTCAATCCTTTCAATGTTTGAACAGGTGTGAAGTTCGATGTTGATATGCCGGCCGACCTCGACCAGTTTGGGGGAAATAATTCACATAGAACAGTCGTTGGTGGGAAAAGTCTTGTCCAACTGCGCCATGACACCGCCGATAGCCGGCGACCTTTCGACCAGGTGAACATAAAAGCCGGATTCGGCAAGATCCAATGCGGACTGCATACCGGCAATCCCGGCACCCACCACTAGAACAGAACCGTTAACTTTCGCGGTCATACAGTGCTCCTTATTTTATTTTTTTAAGTGAAGAAGATTGAATCCATAATCCATTAATTGATGAACCAGTGGATCAAAAACAAACAATTCTTTTATCCTATATGCTAAATTTGTCAACCCTAATTTGACACATGCTAAAAAATACTTCTTTAATTTAACTGGGAATTTAACACATGATAAAAGACAGCCTTGAAACAGACTCATCCAGGGCAGGCTCAAACGTTATGGATAATAATTATTTCTAAAATCCACCACAAAAAAATAAACCTCCTGATCCTTAACGAAACAGGAGGCTTATTTAATCGGACACTGCAATATCCGGGTAAAGACGGAAAGCTTCACCATCAGGTTTTAAGAAAACTTTTTACAAAATTGGCCCATTTTTCTCCTTCGAGTTCTTGGGAAATATCTTCGACCGAACCACCGCCGTCTGCAGCCAATCGCAAATCCTGATTGGCCATGGCAAAGAGCTTTTCTTTTTCCTCGCTTATAAAATTATGGGCTTCTTGTCCATAGAAGAGTTCCTTTAAGTTTTTACGCAGTCTGGTCGGCTCGATGGTAAATAACCACCCATTTTCATAGGGAGATTCATTGGCCAGATCAGGTTGATCCCGAAGCGCCTCATTCACATTGGTCACGATACCGTCTATCGGGGAAAGCACTTTTGCTATTTCGCCATTGCGTCTGACTTGAAATCCCACTTTACCCTGTTTTATTTCCTGCCCGACATTCGGCAATTCAATCCTTGCGAGTTTACCAATCAGTTTTTGGGCAAAATCATCCAGCCCCACTCTCACGCGTCCGCCGTATTCCGGTTTGGCCCATGTGTGGCCTTCGTGGTAATAGAAATCTTCGGCCATTTCAAAACCGCTTTCCCGGCTCAGGGCATACACCGGAAGCGTCTCTGTCTGCAGTCGTTCCTGCATCATCTGGTCAAAGGAACATGTGCCGCACTCATAGGCATTGGGGCATATTTTACGAACCACCTCTCCGGTGATCATATAACGGCATTTACGTCGGCTGGCCGGAAGCTGCATCATCTTGTCCGCCCATGTTTCGGTAAATTTATCCGGTGTTACTTCAACAGGTTGCATGGCAACTTTTTCTTTATATCGGGCAACCCTTTCATGCATGCCATGGTCGTATACGCAGGTAGAACAGTCAAAGTTGTTGTCGCACAGTTTATAGGAAACAACCCCGGCCTCCATCCATACACATTTTTTCTTCCCCGGTGGTACGATTTTCATCGATTCCCTTTTTCTGCTGGCTTCCATTTGATCTCCTCCTTTTTAAATGATGATATGATTTGTTCAATTTTTTTCCATTTTTTTTATTTTTTGAGCAAGGTCTGTGCCAAAATCGAACAAGACATTGGGGAAATATTGTAACTATTAGATTTAACTATAGTAATATTTCCAAAGAAAGCCTTGAATCGACTATTGTCCCAAAGAGAGTATTGCCGATATTTTCGGCATATATTTATCTTCGCAGAATGCGTGTGAGGATAACCTTTTATTAATTCAACATATTCATGGGTTGTCGAAAAAAAAGACAGTATGCAGAAATTTTCGGCACATCTCAAGAACCGGTTGCTTTGGAAATCCGGACTATGGTGATTTGATCGAGGATTTATTAAGAAACCAATGAAAAAGTTCCAAACAGGTGGGACAAAATTCGGCGCGTTTGAAATCCGTATCTTCAATCCGGGTCGAGGAAAACATCACACAGTGTCGATCTCTGCAATGGGTTATACCGAAGGTGTGCCCTAACTCATGCAACGCCGTCTTTTCCACACGGGACAAGAAAAGATCCGGATCGGCGGGTTGGTCATAAAATCGGGGATAAAGCCGGTGCAGGGATATAATCGAACATTTGCCGTCGATCTGCGCCAAGCCGAAGACAAACTTTAAGATCGGCACATACAAATCCACTGACGTCACGCCGACAAGGCGAAGGGTATCATAGGCGCTTTGTTGAAGGAGATGTTTTAATATCAGTTTTGAATTATACTGGCCCCGGATATCATTATAGGCATATCGAGGATTTCCCATTCCCATGGAAACCCTGCAGGAAAGACCGCATCGGATCGAAATACATTTCGCAATGTGATCCAGAATCCCTTCGTCAACCGAGCCCAGAGAACAAATGGTCACGCAGTCTGGCAAATCGATCTGTTATTCCTTTTCAATCTTATATTTTGCAATTTTATTATAGAGCGTCTGCCGGTCGACTTCCAAAAGACGGGCGGTTTTGCTGATGTTCCAATTCGTTTCTTCAAGGATTCTGTTGATATGCATTTTTTCCATTGATTTTAACGATTTGGGAACTTCAGCAGACGCCAGTTCTTTACGCGTAAACGGAAGATCATCCGTGACGATTTCTTTGCCCCTGCCAATAACGAGCGCTCTTTCAATAACGTTTTCCAATTCTCTGACATTTCCGGGCCAGTCGTAATCCATTAACATTTTCAAGGCGGACGGCGCGATGTTTACCCGTTCCTTATTCATTTCCAAACAATACCGGCGTATAAATGCGCTTACCAGCAGCGAAATATCGTCTTTTCGTTCTCTCAACGGCGGGACATGGATCGAAATGACATTTAAACGGTAAAAAAGATCTTCACGAAATGTGTTTTCAGAAATCGCCTTTTTCAAATCTCGGTGGGTCGCTGCCAAGATACGCACATCCACGCTAATTTCTTCCTGGCCTCCCAGACGCCTGAACTCCTTCCCCTGCAAAACCCTTAATAGATCCACCTGTGTTTTTAAACTGATATCACCGATTTCATCCAGAAAAAGTGTCCCCTTATCAGCCATTTCAAAGCGCCCCTTTTTGGTATGCTCTGCGCCTGTAAAAGCCCCTTTTTCATACCCGAAAAGTTCACTCTCCAGCAAAGAGTCGGGAAGCGCCCCGCAGCTTACGGCGACAAACGGCATGTAGCAGCGCAAACTGTTGCCGTGAATCGCCTGTGCGACCAATTCCTTACCCGTACCGCTTTCTCCGGTTATCAGTACGGTGGAGTCCGTAGGTGCCACCTGGGAAATCAAATCGTAAATTTCCTGCATGGCATCGCTTTTCCCTATAATTTCATCATATTCTGACCTTTCCTCCAGCTTCTGACGCAGTAATATGTTCTCCAGAACCAATTCCCGGTGGGCGACAATTTTTTTGATTTGCATTTCGATCTCGTCCGGGGCAAAGGGTTTGACAAGATAATCAAAAGCCCCTTCTTTCATGGCCTGAACCGCTGTATCTACGGTGGCATAGGCGGTCATCATGAGTATTTCGGCATCTGTCCCAACCGCTTCTCCCTTAAGCTGTCTCAAGGTTTCCAGTCCATCCATGCCCGGCATTTTCAGATCCAGCAATATGACGTCCCAGCTTTTTTCCAAGGCAATGGCAATGGCATCTTTTCCGCTTTCAGCCAGACCAACCTCATAACCATCCTCCTTGAGCCAGTCATAAAGCGCTTCTCGCATCGGCGCTTCATCATCAACGACAAGAATTCGGGGGTTTTTGGTCATTGTCGGCTCCTTCCCTTCATCTTTTGGTTGTAAATCAAATGGCTTTTACCGAAATCAGCCACATGGCAGACTCAATTTGAAAGTGCTTCCCTTTCCGGCCTCGCTTTCCAATTCAATGGTTCCGTTGTGCCGCGTAATAATGCCGTAAACCACCGATAAACCAAGGCCCACATTTTTCCCCTCTTCTTTGGTTGTAAAAAAAGGATCGAATATCTTTTCCTTGTCTTCATCGGAAATGCCGCGTCCCGTATCCGAAACCACGACCTCTAAAAACGTTTCGGCTCCGGCTTTTCTACGGGCGGTCACCGTCAGCGTACCGCCTTGAACCATAGCGTCTGACGCATTGTACATGAGATTTAACAGGGCCTGCTGAATCTGCTGAAAATCACAGTGAACATCGGGCAGATCCGGCTCGATGTTCTTTTTCAAATGAATTTCTTTCATTTCCAAATCATGGGCAATCAAACTCAAGGTCCTGTCAATAATGTCGGCAACGCGATGGCGCTTGATGGTGATTTTAGACTGGCGGGAAAATGCCAAAAGATTTTTTACGATCTCTCCGCACCGGGCGGTTTCCGACTCCATGGTGGCCAAATATCGGGTGATGTCATCGAGCCTGTCGGAAGAAAATTGATTCCGGTCTTTTAGCTTTATCATCAGCCGGATATAGGTCAGAACCGCGGCAAGGGGGTTGTTTATCTCATGGGCGATAGTGGCGGCCAATTTCCCAAGCGAGGCCAGTTTTTCCGACTGAACAATCTGTTCCTGGGCATCTTTGAGATCTTCATAGGCCCGTTTTATGTTTTCATATAAATTTGCATTATCCACGGCAACGCCGATCTGGCTCCCGATAGCCGTTAAAAATTCAATATATCCGGATGCAAACTCAATGGGATAATGGCTTCCCACGCACATGACGCCCATCAGTATTCCTTTTGTGGACAGCGGTATATAAGCGGTAGAATGAAGGCCCTCTTCGATAATCGAATCGACATAAGGATCCTGGGACCTCAAAAAATTGTCCACCAAGCGGGTCTCGCCATCCATTATGGTCTGACCCAACAACCCGTCACCGGGATCACGATACTGCATAAAGGGTTCGTCGATCAATTTGGCTGAAATACCTTTGTGCGCCACCAGTTTGAGAACCTTTCTTTTCTGGTCCAGCAGATAAATTCTGACGCTGTCGGATTCGAGAACCTCGAGAATTTTATCGATAGCGCTATTTAAAATTTCATCAAGATTCAGACTACTGCTGACGCTTTTGGATATGGCATTTAAAATATTCAATCGGATATTGCGTTTTTCGATTTGCCTTTGTGAAATCTTCCTCGCGGTAATGTCTCTTATAATCAATACATAACCGGTTATTCTCCCCGTGACGTCGACCGTAACATTGGATGTGATCAGCGCATCGAACGTTCGATCATTTTTACCGAACAGGCGGGTTTCGAGCTCCTTGACAAAGCCTTCACGCGAAACCTTTTCCTGGAATTTAAAGTATTCTTTGCTTTCAAAAAGTCTTGAAACAGATTGAACCGCCAGTACTTCCTTCTGAGTCTCATACCCAAGGATACGGACACCGGCCTGGTTAACCTCCACAATGTCGCCATTGGGATTGGTGAGAATGATGGCATCCCGGGACCGCTCAAATATGGTTCGATATTTCTCTTCGGATTTTTGCAGCTCTTCCAGACGATTGGCCAGCATATCTTCGAGATTGCCCACGATTTTATCGATGTTTTCCTGAATGTGCTGCCTTTCCGTGATATCGGTCGCTCTTTCCAGAACATAAACCACCTTGCCTTGTTCATTCTTGACCGGAATCGCTTTAATCAGCATTTTGGCGACTCTGCCGTCTTTCATGTGGACATTTTCGACATTCCAGTGTCCCCAGCCGTCCCGGTATGTTTTCGCAACCAGGCAGTCTTTACATTTCTCCTTTCTGTCTTTCCATACTTTGTAGCAGAAATCATTGGGTTGCATGCCGAACTCATTTTTAAATAGTTCGTTGGCCATAATGATCTGATAGTTGCGATTGATGGCAACCACATAATCCGTAGCACTCTCGATAAGTTTTCTATAATATTTATGTTCCTGCAAAAATACTTCGTTTTCCATAAGCCTCAAGCAAAAAACCTTTCATCAATGTGGGTATACATATTTGACGCCGAAATAGTATTATATTTAAACGCAAGTTGGCAATAGGCAATTTTTAATGCTTTGAAAGATTTACTTGGCAATATCAACGGGTCATGATACTAAAATTCGAAGACTTAGCACCCGAATCTTGAATGATTCGTGCAATAACAAATCCTCATATACGGCAGGACATAAAGACCGGATATCACTATGCCAGGAGAATCCCCCACTGAAAAAAAAGAACTCGTTGCCGATTGGCCGGCGCTGACCCGGACGTTTATCCGGCCCGAAAGCGATGCCGCCAAATCCACTTTGATAAAGTACATGGAGCAGATCCTTTTCGGGCTTCATGATTTTTTGAAAACACACGTCGGTTTTACCGAAGCGGTCAGTCTGAAGCATTTGGCCGATCGATTTACGAACAGCCTTATCAGCCAAAATCCGGACAAAAAACTGGCTGACGTGATCACCGATCTGATCGAAGACATCGCCCCCCATGCCGTGAATGTCGCTTCGCCTTATTTTGTGGGCCACATGACGTCGGCTATCCCGTTTTTCATGGTCCACCTTAAAACCATTGTCGCGGCGTTGAACCAGAATGTGGTTAAAATCGAAACATCCAAAGTGGTGTCGGTGGTGGAAAAACAGGTGCTGGCCAAAATTCACCGTTTGATCTATCAACAAAGCGATGCATTTTATAAGGAGCACATTCAGAGCACCCATACGACCCTGGGTTGCTTCACCGAAAACGGCACCCTTTCCAACCTGACGGCATTGTGGGTGGCCCGAAATGCGCTGCTTGCCCCTAAAACCGGATTCGAAGGGGTTGAAAAAGAAGGTCTTAAGGCCGCATATGATGCTTACGGAATCCGGCGCTGCGTGCTTCTCGTGTCAAAACGCGGGCACTATTCCCTCAACAAGGCCGGTGGTTTGCTCGGCCTTGGCAACCGGAATATCGTCGCCGTCGATGTGGATGCAAAAAACCGAATCGACCTGATCAAGCTTGAAGGCACCATCCGCACGCTGCTGAAAAGTCCCCGAAAAACAGCCGTCCTTGCGGCGGTCGGCATTGCCGGAACCACTGAAACCGGTTCCGTGGATCCCCTCCGGAAAATGGCCGGCATCTGTGCCGAAAACAACATCCATTTCCATGTAGATGCCGCCTGGGGCGGCCCGACGCTGATGTCGGAAAAGTACCGTCACCTGTTGTCGGGCATCGAACATGCCGATTCGGTCACCATCGACGGTCACAAACAGTTTTACATGCCCATGAGCTGCGGCATGGTTTACTTCAAAGATCCCGCGATCATGGATAACATCATCTATCATGCCAATTATGTCAACCGGCCGGGTTCCGTGGATCTCGGCATCAAATCGCCTTCCGGATCCCGGGAGGCCAACTCCCTGATACTCGACAGCGCACTTAAAATCATGGGGAGCCGGGGATATGCCCTGCTCATCGACCACGGCATCGAAACCGCCCGCAAATTCGCTGATGAAATTGAAAAAAGGATGCATTTTCAGCTCATTACCGCGCCTGAACTCAACATTTTGACCTATCGTTTCTGCCCCTTGGATTTTCAAGAGAAACTCGCCGGAAGTGATGCAAAGCAGAAGGTGAGGATCAACGAAACCCTGAACGATATCAATCGTCAAATTCAGCGACGCCAGCGGGAAGCCGGCAAGAGTTTTGTCTCCAGAACGACCCTCGACATTAAAGATTTTTCCGGGCAACACATCGTCGTGCTTCGAACGGTGATCATGAATCCCATGACCACCATCGATATTCTGCGGGAGATTTTAAATGAACAGGAAGAAATTTACAAAAGTATGAAAACGGCCGGGGTTTGATGGCAGGCATGAATTCGACTTTTTTAAGAATTCTTCAAGTATGTAGTGTTTAGTATGTAGTGTTTAGTGTTTGGAAGTCGAAGTCTAACTTTTTATGATTACACCACATGTTTTAATCTAAAAACTAAATACTAACTACTAAATACTATACACTAATAGATAAAATTCCAAACAATAAAAATGCCGACGGCAACGGAATGAAAAAGGATAGCGGGAAAAACGCTCTGGGACCTTTCCCGGACGAATCCGACGGCGATGCCGAAGGCAGTGGCGGCAAATAAACAGCTGAATATGGCCTTTATGGACAAGGCGCCTTCCAGGACATTCGGGAAAAACACCAGATAGGCGATAAACGCCGCATACAAGAAAGCCGAACCCACCATTGGATAGGAAAAAAACCATCCGCTGCGGCAGTTTTGAGTGGAAGCTCCCTTTGCCAAGATGCCGTATACCAGGCAGCGAAAAAGCAGTTCCGACGCCAGGGGTATGATAACCATCATGTATATCAGGATTTTGTCGGGACCGAGTATGGGAAATATTCTTTGTGGAACATATACCCCCTTGGCAAAAGCGGCAAGTATGACAATGGGCAAAATGAGCCACCAGTCTTTTCCGGTGGGCCTTCGGACGCCGAATTGCCGCCACCCTTTCCGGGAAACGATCACCAAAATCATGATCGTAAAAACAAGCAATGCTACGAAAAAAAGCAGATCGGACTTGAATATCAAATGAATACGGTCTGTGCCGACGATGGAAAGATTAGATAACACGAAAAATCTGCAGATAAAAGCGGCGCCCATGATTATCCCAAGCAAATAAAGCGCGTAAAAAAAACGAAGCGTATGATAGGCGAAGCTGCTCTTCTGAAACGCATCATGGCAGGCTTGAACAATTTCTTTTGGGGTCAGTTTGGTCGGCATTCCGCGCGGGGAGCCGCCGATATCATCGGATCCCCCCCACTGACGGCTGTCTTTTCGGCAGCTTACGTCGGGATCAATCGAGTTTAATTTCTGATAGACATTATTCAGACCCACCGGCATAAACGGATCCATTCGACGCAGTGTGTAAATCCCTTCTCCCTTTTTTAAAATGGCAATCCCGAGGTTTTCGCCATATATGCGGTTCAGATAGGGTTCGAGTTCGTATATCCCTAATTCGGCGTCGACGACGACCGCGATTCGATGATCGCCGATTTCCGCCCGAGCCATCTCTTTTAATTCTTTAAAATCCTCAAAATCACCCGATTTATAAATGATTCTGTCGATTTTATGCAATATCAGCGCGGTATACTCCAAATAGTCGGTTTCCTCCCAGACGCCGTTCTTTTTTAAGTTGACCTCTTCCGCTCTTAAATAATCGATTAATTTTTTGGTTTTATTTAAAAGATCCGGCGAAAATGCGCTCAATCCCGCCATCTCCAACCCGTGCGCGTCGATGATGCCCTCAAGTCGCACCAATGCATATAATCTTCTCAACCCATCCGAATCTTTTCGGCCCACGCGGATATGGTTAAAAAGCAGCCAAATGGCCAGGACGGTGTCCAAATCCGGCTCGTTTGCGAAAATCCGCCAATCCCTGCCGCGGAGATCCAGGCCTTTTAAAATCATGATCAGTACCTGTTCACAGGTTGAAAGCGTAAAAGGCCGCAAACATCCTTCGTGATGATCGAAATTATAGATCTGTTTTTCAAGATCCATGAAAGGCTCACATGCCGCGACACCGTCGAGATAGATGGTGCCCGGGGGAGACTTGTGAGCTGCTGAAGCGGAAACCGTCAATCCGGCCTCAACATGCACCGAAATATTCGGCGCTTCCAAACAGGTAATAATGCGGTCGTCGCCGGACTCGTTTATGATGTAGCGCTGGGGCAGCCGGCGAAAAACCGTTTCGCCGACCTTGAAACGCTCGTTTGCTGCAGCGGTCAACCCCGGATGTTTCGGGGAATTCGGGGACAAGCCTTCTTTTTTTTGTTCACTATTCATCGGTCAGCTCACCAAGCCTCGGATGTCGCACCATAAATGACCTGATCTTTATAACACCCGGATCGTATCATGGCCGTCAAAGCGATTTAAAGCAGCAAAATATTGAAAAAGCAAATAATATTCTTCAATATCAGTTCTGATGTCTATCTTTAAGTTCATTAGACTAAAATTGGATGGAATAGAAGTGAAGTGATGAAAATTCTCTTTATGCGCTCGAAATCAGGAATAATTTTCAAATATGTCCCGTCTCAAGACGCATCACGATAATTAATAAGGCCGGATATCGCGAAATAACCCTTGATTTTTATATTAATAACGCATGCCCGTCCTATTGTCAAGAATGCCGTATGGTGGGTTTCAGCGACTGTCCTTGCGAAAAACTTAGAGTTCGGTGTTCAGCGTTCAGAGTGCAGAAGGGTCAAGGCTCAAGGTTGAGCGTTAACATTTTAGTCCGCTCAAATAACGCCGTATGATTTCAACCTTCGAATCACGGGCGGCACGAACAAACTCCCGGCCACACCAAAGAAAACCGCCGGCGCGGCCTC